>ENA-ORXI01000972-ORXI01000972.1-sediment-metagenome-genome-assembly--contig:-NODE-972-length-23272-cov-11.026773_pt1 | contig 23272 bp, 18 predicted proteins | sample MGYA00237861_ERZ511468 | MGnify/ENA primary metagenome ERZ511468 (study PRJEB26299, sample SAMN06266213) | sediment metagenome | isolation source: Hudson Canyon methane seep mesocosm | place...
CTACATCAGAGTTGTCCTGGAAATCATTCCTGCATTGTTCGTTATCAGCAGCCAATACTGTCTATGGAAATTGGCTGTAGATTATGGGTAATCAGGAACGTTTTTAAATCTTAAAGCCTGCAGAACACAGGGACTAAAACAACGCATGAAAACATTGTTGGGGGGGATACAAAGAAAGTTTTAGCAATAATGTATATCAACTTAAACCAGTCTTGAATAACTCAAAGGTTTCTCTCGCCTATCCTGAGTTCTTTTTTCTAAAATAACTTCAGGAGGACCTATTTGCTTAAGTCTCTTATCATTGTCCGTAGAGCGATAAAAATACTCTCTTACCGTCAACTTAAACTGATTAAAACAGCAACCATCCAGTTTTTTTATCACCTTTTCTGCTAAGTTGACAGGTGAAACTCTTACCACCCCAAACTGCTCAATTGGGCGGCAATAATAGTCTTGTCTTTCCATCATTTCTATAGAACCCACATGCACTGATAACTTCTGACTACTAACAATATCGCCATTAATCTCAGATTCTATAAACCTGGCTAACTCACTGCCTGTCATACCAATGGGAATATTCTTAAATAAAATATTCATACTCCCCTCCTTTAACATTAAATTTTATTTAAGTATAGGCAGTTCTTTTCATAATTCAACAAGACACTATACCTTAAACTCAGCTGCAACAATAAAAGCTTAATACTCTAGAAAACCTTTAACTGCTAAGCAACTGAAATAAAAAGGCTACTAATATTATTTAATAAGCAATAATATTTTCCAGCACCAAGCAACTGAGGGTTGCAGTAGGCTAAAGGATCTATGGAAATTGAACACCACCGATTTAGCCATACCACTTATATCAGATCATTAACTTAATAATTCAAGATACAGGGGTACCTTAGGCTGTCGAAAAAACGTGTTTATTAGGGATATTATGGCCCTGATTATTAGCTACAAAACAAATACAAGCCAATAGAATCTACTGAGAAACGAAGCACATCAATAAGCATCGATGCGCCTCCTGTGTCGGCACATCCTATAAATAGGGTTTTATCCATAAATCAGGAAAGGAAAGTCCCTTTAAAATGGCTCTAAGTACTCCATCAATTTTGGTTTGATGGGTAGAAAATCAGTCATTCTTAAAAGAATTTTGAAGAAGAGACTGTTTTATTACCTCCTCACCCAACCCTCTCCAGCAGGAGAGGGCTAAAGAGCTCTAAAAGCTCTTTGTTTTAAAGCCCTCCCAAAGTTGTTAGAACTCTAGTATCCTGCCCTGTTAAAAGTAAAAAATAATAGAAAGGCAAACCTCATCCCTACCAAGATAACGTTTTTTAAGCTGTTTGAATATACTAATTAGAAGCAATCATTATGCTTTACTTTGTTGTTCCTGAAACTGTAAAACATAACTATAAATTACAGGGAAAACTAACAAACTAAGCAATAAGACAGTCACCATTCCACCCAAAACTGGCGCGGCTATTCGTTGAGTGACATCTGCCCCAGTACCACTGCTCAGCATAATGGGTACCAGGCCTACCATAGTAGAAATAGCAGTAATGGCAACTGGACGCACACGTAAAGTTGTTGCAGCAATTACCGCATCACTAATTTCTGAGGCCGATAAAATCTGCTGTTTTTGTTGCCGTAATTTAGCCATTTCTATATCAATAAAGTTTAACACCATCACCCCTGTTTCTGCGGCTGTACCTGCAAGTGCAATAAACCCAACATAGACCGCTACCGATAAATTAAAGCCATAGGCATAAACCAGCCAGATTCCTCCAATCAGACCAAAGGGGACCGTTAACATAACAATCACGGGTTCAGCCAGATTCCCAAAGGTTAAATATAATAAAAAAAAGATAATTAAAAAGGTAATAGGCACAACTATTTTTAACCTTTCTGCTGCTCGTTGCATATATTCAAATTGACCCGACCAAACAAGGGTATATCCTGCTGGAATATTGACCTTTTCTTCTAGCACTTGTTTAGCTTTACTTACAAACCCTCCTATATCCGATGTATTTATATCCACATATACCCAGGCATTTGGACGAGAATTTTCGCTTTTAATAACAGGCGGGCCGCGTCTAAGAGTCAACTCCGAAACTAATGCCATGGGTATTTGACTACCTGTAGGGGTTGGAACCAACACCCGCTTAAGACTATCCAGATTATCGCGTAACTCTCTTGGGTAGCGCAGATTAACTGGATAGCGTTCTAAACCTTCGACCATTTCTGTGATATTCATACCGCCAATGGCACTTTGCAGCACATCTTGCACATCCCCCACCGTTAAGCCATAGCGGGCCGCGGCTACCCGGTTAATATCAAAATCGATGTAATAACCACCCACCGCTCTATCTCCAAAGGCAGACAGCGTTTCTGGCAAGGTTTTCATTGCCAGCTCAATTTGTTGTGACAGTTGTTGTAAAACATTTAAATCAGGGCCAGAGACTTTAATACCAACGGGGGTTTTAATCCCGGTTGACAACATATCAATACGAGTTTTAATGGGCATAGTCCAGGCATTGGCAACACCTGGAAACTGAATTGCACTATCCATTTCGCTCATTAACTGTTGCATGGTTTTATCTGGGTCTGGCCATTGTTGTTTGGGCTTTAGACTCACAGTGGTTTCTATCATCGATAACGGCGCGGCATCAGTGGCCGATTCAGCCCTCCCCACCTTACCAAATACCTGCTCTACCTCTGGAAATGTTTTGAGTATTTTATCCGTTTGCTGCAACAATTCCTTTGCTTTGGTAATGGAAATACCAGGAAATGTTGTGGGCATATATAAAATATCACCTTCATCCAGAGGCGGCATAAACTCACTGCCTATTTTAGCTAAAGGATAAGCCGTTGAAGCCAGCAATACAGCAGCTATAACTAAAGTCATTAGCCGATTCTGCATAGCCAGTTTTAAAACGGGGGTATGTAGAAAGTGTAAGGCTCGGTTGCTGGCATTTTTCTGTTCAGGAACAACCTTGCCACGAATAAAAAAGCCCATTAAAACAGGAACAACTGTCACGGTTAAAATGGCTGCTGCCGCCATGGCATAGGACTTAGTAAATGCCAATGGACTAAACAAGCGACCTTCTTGCGCTTGCATGGTAAAAATGGGAATAAATGAAACAGTAATAATAAGTAGCGAGAAAAATAAAGCAGGTCCCACTTCTCTGGATGCTGAGTTAATTGCTTGCCAACGTTCACTGCTGCTCAAATCCCTGTTTTTCTTCGCCCGCATATCAGCCAAATGTTTATGCGCATTTTCAACCATCACAATCGCCCCGTCCACCATATCACCAATGGCGATAGCTATTCCGCCCAGTGACATGATATTGGCGTTGATGCCCTGATAACGCATCACAATAAAAGCGATTAAGATACCTAATGGTAAACTGATCACAATAACTAATGAGGATTGCAGATGTAACAAAAACAGTGCAACGATAACACTAACAATAAGTAGCTCTTGCAGCAGAGCAGTATTTAAGGTCGCTACTGCACGGGCAATAAGCTTTCCACGATCATATACCGGGACAATTTCCACCCCTGCTGGCAAACCCTTTTTAAGTTCTTGTAATTTTTCTTTTACCGCCGTAATGGTTGCCTGTGCATTTTCACCAAAACGCATAATAATCACACCACCCGCCACTTCCCCTTCGCCATTGAGTTCGGCAACACCACGACGTAACTCGGGACCTATATGGACATGCGCGACATCTTGCAAGCGTATCGGTGTGCCATTGGCATCAACACCGACGGGAATAACATTTAAATCCTCAACTGAACGAATATAACCTAAACCCCGAACCATATATTCGGTCTCGGCCATTTCAATTAAACGACCACCGACATCATTATTTGAACGTATGATTGCCTGCTTTACTTTTGATAAGGGGATGCCATAAGCCTGCAATACATTGGGATCAACTTCAACCTGATATTGCTTAACAAAACCACCAATGGAAGCAACTTCCGCTACCCCTTTAACAGTTTGTAAGGGGTAACGTAAATACCAGTCTTGCAATGATCTCAGCTGGGCTAAATCATGCTGCCCAGTCTTATCTACCAAGGCATATTCATAAACCCAGCCCACACCTGTTGCATCGGGCCCCAAAGTGGGTGTTACCCCTTGCGGTAGTTGGCCGCTAACATAGTTTAATGATTCCAACACTCTTGAGCGCGCCCAATACAAGTCGGTACCATCTTCAAAAATAATATAAACAAATGACAATCCAAAGAATGAATAACCTCTTACCGTTTTAGACTTTGGAACAGCCAGCATCGCTGTCGTTAACGGATAAGTCACCTGATCTTCAACCACTTGCGGCGCTTGCCCTGAATATTTTGTAAACACAATAACCTGTACATCTGACAGATCAGGGATTGCATCCAGTGGCATATCTTTGTATGACCAGAAACCGCCGATAGCCAGCAGCAGCGCCATGATTAGCACTAAAACACGGTTTTTTATCGAGCTATCGATAACGGCGTTAATCATGATTCATTGCCTTATGAGCCGAATGATCCATCTCTGGCATTTCATTAACGGCAGGTGTTTGCAGATGATTCATATGTTCGTTTGTCACGGGCTGATCACCCTCTTCCATCGCTTCCAACATTTTAGCTGTCGCTTCACGAAGCTTTGATTCTGAATCAATTAAAAATTGCGCTGAAACCACCACTTCCTCCCCCACCTCAAGGCCGTCCAGAACGGCAACTTTACCATTAGAGGCCAGACCTAAAGTCACCAAACGAGGTTCAAATTTACCCACTGCCCGCACCACAAAAACCTGGTTTCGAGAACCTGAGCGAATCACTGCCTCTGAAGGAATAACAAGAGCATTCAGTTGTTTACCTGCATGAATCGTCACTTCAGCAAACATATCGGGCTTTAGTAATAACAAGGGGTTATCAAACACTAGACGAACCTTAATAGTCCGTGTTTTAGCTTCTGCATAAGGGTAGATATAGGCAAGATGCCCCTCAAAAGTTTTACCGGGAATACCAGCCAATTGCATTTCAACAGAGTCACCTTCTTTAACCCAGGGTAACTCATGCTCATAAATATCAACCAGTACCCAGACTTTGCTTAAATCAGCAATCATATAAATTTCAGTTTCCGGAGTAACAAACTGTCCTTCACGGGCACCGATCTTCATCACTATGCCGTCTTCAGGTGCGTGTATATGCAAGCCTTTTTTAATTTTTCGACTACCTTGCAGTTCGTGTATCTGATGTTTGGGAACATCTAATAATTTCAAGCGTTGCAAAGAACTTTTTAGCAAATCTTCTGCACCAATACGAATATCTCTAATCGGGCTTTTTTCTAGTGCCTTATAATTATTTAAGGCCAAAAGATATTCTTGCTGACTAGCGACTAATTGCGGAGAATAAATACTCAATAAATCGGTATTCTTTTTGACCCATTGCCCGGTTTTATCAACATTCAACTTTTCGATCCAGCCTTCCGTCTTTGGGTGTAAATGTACCATCCGTTGTTCGTCATAAGTAACGCGCCCTACAGCTCGAACGGTATGTGATAAGGTAGCCTGTAATGCTTTTGCTGTACGTACACTCATATTTTGTACCGTCACACCATCGATCTTAACCGTACCTGCGGGCAGTTGTTCATCAGCAGTCTGTTCATAAACGGGTACATAATCCATCCCCATTGAATCCTGAGCAGGAACAGCAGAGGTAACTACTGGATTCATCGGATTACGATAAAATAATATTTTTCTTTCTGTAGACTTTGTTTCTGCTTGCGGCACTGGCTGGCTGGTGCCCGCCACCCAATAACCTGCTAACAATCCCACAAATAACATAAGCGGAGCAATAATCAGTACCGTCTTATTCATAAATTTCATCCTTGCCAACGACTGCAGTTAATTGGGCCAATGCTTGATGAGCTTTAGTTAAAGCCTGCCAGTATTGAATTTCATAGTTATATAAAGTCACCTGAGTACGCACCAGATTTAAAAAGTCGACCTTATTAACTTGATATCCTGACAACATGGAGGCCACTGTCTGCCTGGCCTGTGGAATAATACCTGATTTAAATAACAGCACCTGATTTTTACTTTGCTGGAAATCACTATAAGCCATAGAGATTTCAGCACGTACCTTATTCCACTGATCTTGCAAAGCATAGCGTTGCTGCATTAACTCACTGCTACGTTGATCAACCTGTTTTTGCTGTTTGCTAGCGGCAAAAATCGGCACATTCATACTCAGTTTAAGACTGAGGAAATCAGCCCGTTCTGCTCCTGAAAGGGAGTCCTCCCGCCCCCCATAAAAGGCACCCAGTTTAAAATCTGGATAAACAGCTTTCTTGGCCAACTCCAGTTGAGATTGAGCACCTTTTATTGATTTTCGCCTAGATCCCAGTAACGCCCGATAATTTTCAGCCTGCTGAAACAAAACTGACTCTACCAGCAAGTTGGGTAAACTCTCTTTCACTTGCGCTGAAATATTTAGCAGCTGATTTGCAGGTCGGTTGAGTAATACATTCAATTGAGCCTGAGTTTTTTCTTTAGCTGCAGTTAATCTAATTTCATTATCTAAAAGCCTGGATAATTCCAGTTGAGCTAATAGCACATCTTGCTGTAATCCTTCCCCCACCTCATACTTAGTACGAGCAATTTTAATAAATTGGCGTAACAGCTCTTGATTACTAGTAAGAATATCCAGCGCTCTATTTAAGTAAAACAAAGACCACCAGCTGGTTTTAACATCGCGTAGTAAATGGAATCGAGCTTCGGTTACATCATAAACAGCCGCTTCCGCCTGATAAGATGCCGCTTGCTGCTTTAAGGCCAGCTTACCAGGAAAAGGAAGTGCTTGAGACACCCCGCCCTGAAACTGAGTCATATTTTCTTGAGCAGGATCAAAACTGTCGACAGGTAGATTTAAGGCATTAAAACTAATAACAGGGTCCGGCAAACTACCCAGCTGAGAAGGAATAGTAGCCAGTGTTTGAGATCTAGCTCTAATTTGCGCTAAATTCGGGTTATCTTCTACAGCAATATGCAGAGCTGCTTGTATTGTTAATATATCCACCTCATCAGCCTGAGCAAGAGCTGATAAAACAAGCATTAAAAAACACGAGGCTATTTTATCTGGTAAACACATAAGTCCTTAGGTGTAGAAAAATCAAAACAGAGTATACAAACTATCTAACTACAAAAGTGCTAAATACTGCTGTACTCCGTATTGAATATACACGATAACGAAATTTTGTGGATAGTTTCAGCAAGGCGGCTTGTAGCATGTTAGACAATAGTAAAGCCCAAAACTCACAAACCTATAAAACCAGAGCTGTTTACAGGCACAATAATAGAAAAACACACTCCATTACCCACCAGAGAATCAATACCAACCTTCACATCTTTCGCTTACGGCTATTGGCTTGCGCCCATCGTGCTTAACAATTGGATTTACCTCCGCCTGCCCGATGCTGACTATCTGGTGCTTGACCTATCTTGCCAGAGCGGGACTTTCACCCGCTGGAATTATCGACCTTGCTCAGCCGCACACCCCAGTTATATGGTTTCAATCACTGGCTAATAACTTATTGCCGGATAATGATGCTGCTTTTAAAATAAAATAAAGGTTAGTTTAAATCTTGGGCGAGACGAAATCCGACATCGTTGTTGCCGGAATCTGACCTGCCGTAATTCCTATTCGCCGAATGCACACTTCTATAAAGACTGAGCCAAGAGCCACCATGCAGCACACGATTATCACAATCACCTTGGTTCTCCTCCCTCCAGGCTGAGCCATTACTTGGCGCACCAATGTAATTCTCATGCCAACAATCTTCTACCCATTCCCAAACATTTCCTGCCATATCATAAAGACCAAATTTATTAGCTTTTTTCTTACCTACCGGATTCCTTCTAGCTGCAGAATTTTCAACATACCAAGAAAAATCATTGATATCCTGATGATCCACCCAATAATAATCGGTCGAGGTTCCTGCCCTTGCAGCATATTCCCATTCAGCTTCCGTCGGTAGACGATAACGTCTACCAGTAACCTGTGATAACCAGCGCACATAGTCTTGTGCATCATCCCAGCTGACATTAATCACTGGACGGTCACTCCCTCCCCAGCCGTCATCATCAGGCCTTTTAACTCCAGTTGCAATAACAAATAAGTCATAGTCGGCAAAGGTCACTTCACAACGACCAATCGCAAACGGGTATTTAATAGTGACTTGATGCTGGGGTTTTTCATCATATGCACTACTAGCCGATTCTGTTGACCCCATCATAAAAGATCCAGCTGGGATAATAACCATTTCTGGAGTCCTACCCGGACTCGTTTGACAGACTTTGCTATTGTTTTCTTTATCTACAATCTGGACCTGCTCTTTTTCTGGTATTAGAGAAGGCTCTTGATCACTGTTTTGATTTTCCTCATCTACTGGTTGGATAAGCTTTTTAGTTGTTATTTGGCGAATCTGTTTATCATTGTTGATCTTTTCCTTATCATTGAGTTGGATCTGTTGTTTTTCTGACACTTGAGGAACCTGTTTATCAGTTTTTTTCACTACCGTTTTAGCTTTTGGTTCCTGTTGGATGCTTTCTGTTTCTTGTTCTTTTTTTTGTTTTTTTTCTAAATATATTCTACGTGCTGTTTCTTTTTCTGATGTTTTACGCTCTATTTGATCCGTTGTTACTAAAGCCTTAGCACTCGGAGTCTCTCGGACTATTTTGTTTTCAATTGTATTAGATGTATCTTCCTGCTTGCCAGCCCAAACACTACTCTGCAACAGCAATAAAACTGTCAAAATAAAAACCCAACATAATGAATTCACTTGATTTGTATTTTCTTTATTCTGCATTAACATCAATCATTTACTCTAAAAATCAATGGATTACAAGGTTGGGTTAGATTTTTTAGCGTAGCGAAAAAACGTAACCCAACAACTCGCTGATTTGTGGGGAATTGTTGGGTTACGTTATCGCGCTTTGCTTGATAAGCTAACCCAACCTACAATATAAGTTATTGTTTAACATATGTTTATCTCTTAACTTAATGGCAGTGATGCAGAGCATGGGAACAAGAACTGTTAACTTATCCAGCAATGGAATCATCCATTGTAATAACTCATGACACGCTTTGACTGCCTGTGGACTATTATCGATCATAGTATTCAACCGTTAGCAAAAAATACTGCACTGCAGTGTGCTTTAAAAGGGTAAAAGAGCAAAGAAAAAAGGGTCATTTAAAGTCCTGGGCGAGACGGAACCCCATATTGTGGAGGCCGATATTCGGCCTGTAGCGGCTCCGGTTCGCCGAACGCACATCCCTAGGGCCGGAGCTCCAAGAGCCACCACGCAGCACGCGACGGCCGCAATCACCCTGATTCAGATCCTCCCAGGCTGAACCATCGCTCGGCGCACCTTCATAATTCTTATGCCAGCAATCTCCTATCCATTCCATAACATTACCCGCTGTGTCATAAAGCCCAAAAGCATTCGGTGCAAACGAGCCGACCGGAACCGTTTGCGGATTATCCCCACGACTGCCACAGCCATTACACACAGCCATGCCTTTTTCTATCGCATCGCCCCACCAATAAACGGATGTCGTTGTCGCAGGCTCCTCTATTATCTTAGTTATTTTCGCCCGCGCGGCATATTCCCATTCTGCTTCTGTAGGGAGACGATAGTGCCGGCCCGTTTGTCCCGACAACCATTCAATATAAGCAACCGCCTCCTTCCAACTTACATTCATAACCGGTCTATCACCACGCCCCCAATCTCTATCACTCGGTAATCTACGCTTAGTCTCATCTGAAAACAGATCATATTCGGCAAAAGTGACTTCATACTGACCCAGATAAAATACTTGCTGAATACAGACTTTATGTTGTGGCCCTTCGTCATTGCTACGATATTTTTCGGATTCAGGTGAACCCATCTGAAAACACCCGGGTTCAATCTTTATCATTGCGGGTCCCAGACTGCCATCTTTAAGTTTATCGCGTTTGCTGTTAAGCAACAGCTTTTGTTGAATCGCATCGCGGTATACAGACAGAGGTTGATAGGCTTTCTGTAAGGTAATAATAATCTGCTTATCCGCCATGGCTTCATCTTTCAATTCAACCACGCTTGCACCAAAGGTTAAATATCTCAGACGTTGTTTGGCTATTTGCAAGATGCTGTCCGGCAAGGCTGTTGAATAGTTGATACGATTGGCATCCAGTGCAAAATCAGCACTTTCTGTTGTGGGTGTTGATGCTGAATCCGCATTCTGTAATTCGAGAGTGCTTTTAAATCCCCACAATTGCAAGCGCTCCTGAAGCGTTCGCGCATGAAAATCCAAGGCTTTATCTGTATAGACCACCTTAATCTGATAGGCCGCAAGATTTGCCTGCATAGACTGGTTCATTGAATCCTGTTGCCAATTTGCTCCCCAATGCTCCCACACTGCATTAAACCCAAAACTTAAACTCGCTGTTAGCAATAATACCGCGAGTGTCGTTGAGTTAAAAAGGCCTCGCCAGTATTCTGGAGGCATCCAATTTTTTATAGCACGCGGCAAAGTAAATTCCAGTAAAGATGGCTTACGCCCCCGAATAACACTTGCAAAAACAGTATCTTGTAAGGGCTCGCCCTGTTTAGCGGTGTTAATCCGTTCATTTTGTGCTGCTTTAGCTGATGGGTAATCCGGTATGGCCACGGGCAAATCCATCGCCTGACTGCCTTCATAATTCAGCAAGGCCTGATAAGCTTCATTAATCTGTATCAACATGGCTTTATCTAGACTGCGAATCAAATCCTTACGCCAGACATCGGGTAGTCTGCCGCTACGTAGCCATGGCAAGCGCGATAATTTACGCAAACGAATTTCTCGTTCTTCCCCCTCCCGTTGCTGTAATTGAACATCTAGCGCTAGCGTCAAACGCCAGTCCAATGCAGGATAGGCGGCCATAGCGGCCAACAAACGGTAGCCTTCGAAGCCGAGGTACGTTTTTAAAGCAGAAAGTATGGTTTTGCGATGTTGCCTGGAAGGTCGTTGTTCTTCCAGCCAATCTGCAGCATAGGAACGTAGCACCGAGGGTAGTGGCGCATCACGATAATCCAATGATCTAGCGCCATCAATAAATTGCTCAGCTAGCTTCGGCTGAACCTTATCGATTAATTGCAGTAAGCCACGGCGAGTAAACGGTGTTATCCGAAAACCCGCTTGCATTAGCTTACGCTCATGGTTGCCCCAATCATCTGGCGTATTGATGCTCAACAGGGTTTTATCTATCCACGCTGCATCGCTACCCCAATCAATTTGACGCTGTTCGCGCCCTCGGTAGAAAGCAGCGGCTTCACCAATAACCAGTAATTTCTGCCCCTGATGACGATCAGCCAATTGGTCAATACTATAACAGCGACTTGCACCCCTCATAGCCCAGCAATATCTCGGATCTACATCATAACGATAACAACTGACAAACAAGCCTTGCTGCTGCAACCGTTGTTGCAGTTCTGCCCCCAACCAGGCGGTATAATCATCCGTATGGCGGCGATCAATTAACAGCACATACTCAGGTGGCAATAAGCGTTGTTTATAAACCATTTGCACATAACCATTACTCAGAATAGTTTCCTGAACCGTAGCGGATTCATTTAGGCGATGACTACGAAACGGCAAAAAACTTCGCCAAGTCTGTAAAACTGGCTTTAAAGCCAAAGCGGGGAACAAATCAATTAAAGATTGCTTTAGATGCAGAGATTCTAACCGTTTCGGCTGATCTGTTTGGCTATGCCTACGGCTTAAAGTCAAATACCGTTGCTTGAGTTGCAAGGCAAACCAAAAGATAAAAGCAGCCAGTAACAAGCCTTGAAAATAGAGTAAAAAGTGACTCCAATGCCTGTAACTAGCGGGTGCAATAACGGGTTCTGCCGGCATGTGAGGCGCAGGAATAAATAACTGAGTGTCTACAGTTCCCTTACTACCAATTGTTTTTTTATTAGAAAGTGAAGTTGGCGGCTTATCAGTTCCTTTTAGGGAATGATCTATTTGCGCCGATTCAATCAGCCATTGTATAAAAAATGTAACGATTAATACCGATAATCCCACTAACCATCGCTGACGCCTGTTGATTTTAGGTATTTCTGACCATTTAGGGGGTTTACTTAATCGTTCTACGGTTTTTGCTTGCAGAGTCGCTTGTTCTGCATATTGCTGATACCAGTTCTGAAAAATCCCAGTAAAGCGTTGTTGTTCATCAGGACTGGTGCTAAACAAGGCCCCCAGTGAAGCTCGTAGGGTTTGTTGCGTCACGGTTTGCTGCTGCCAGTTAATAAACAGGGTCTGTGCTGATAAATACTGATCTATACCGACCTTATAGCCATTGCTCCGCAGATCGCATAACAAAGCCTGCAAATTATCCTGTAATCTGCTTAATGCTGTCAGCTGAACAATCACCTTTTCAGCTGTTTCCTTGCTCATCCATCAGCCCAGCTTTATTTAACCATTGGTTCCAGTTCTCTAGCGTCGCTTGTTTCTGGTCTTCAGCATGTTTCATCAGTGTGGTTTTAGCGGCAATATGTGCATTAGGATGTTCTCTCAGTCGCATTGCCAAATGATGACGTTCCCGAGTTAGCTCATTTAACCAATCCAGCAACTCCGAAACCCCCGGTTTACTGACAAAAGAAAGGTCATCACTACGCAAATATTGCAGCATCACTTGTGCATCATGATGAAGGTTGCTGGTTTCTGCCAGTCGCCCGCTCAATCGACTTAAAACAATCTTACGTAAGTGTTCTGGGTTTTCCGGAAAAGGAATATGGTAATAGATGCAACGACGTAAAAAAGCCTCCGGCAAATCCTTTTCGGAGTTGCTGGTAATCACCACCACGGGACGATTTGATTTATCTGCTGTCAACTTACGATTGCCAATCTCCTTGATGCTAAATGCCATTTTGTCTATTTCATCTAGCATATCATTGGGTACATCGCGCGGAGCTTTGTCTATTTCATCAATCAACACCACCGTTCTGATTGGCAGTTTCGGGAATGGATCAAGAAAGTCAGCGTTCATATTATCGCTGATAAACCCCATTTCCTCAGCTTTCTGCCTGCCTACCGAATAAAGCATAGCAAGCCCTAAAGCGTTATAGCTTAAGTAACGTAAGGGATCAATATCTTGCTTTTCAGTCGTGTTTAACGATGAGGTTGGCTTTTCCAGGCTGCTCATCTGGGCATCATGAAAACGTCCCAGCGTGTCATATTGGTAAAATAAATCCGTCGCTTCTGTGGATGATTTAACCACAAATTTCAGCCTTTCACCCAAGCCTAACTGCTGTGTCAGCCAGCGGGAAAATTCCGACTTACCAACCCCCGGATCACCGGTCAGCAATAAGGGTTTACCTAATGCTAACGCCACCCTGGCTGCTGCCTGTAAATCTTCATCCCAAAGTACATAACCCTCTGGGTGAGTCATTTTATCCCAGTCTATAGGTTCTATTTGCAACTCCTGAAACATCATTTTTGCAGGCGTATCTAGTGGAGATTGTTGGTTTGGCATTGAATCACCTGTGTGAGTTGTATATCAATTATCTAAATGTCTACGCTGTACTTTTTTCATCGCTTGCAATAACCCTTCTTCAATATCCTGAAAATCCCTCGACCCGTTCATAAAGAATAATTTTGAAATTGCCTGATCAGGTAAAAAATCATTAAAAGGTTTTACAAGTCCATTTTTCCAGCTCTTAACATCACTTTGTTTAATCGCTTTAAATGACCCAAGGTTTTCTGGTTCAGTATGTTTAGGGAAACGAGTGAATAGATTGAAGCGTAATTTCCAGCCCGGAACAGTAAATAACAACACTAACACGCTGCTGCTAAGATCATCACCGATTAATGATTTCCAAATTGTCCACCATTCTTGCAGGCTTCCTTTGTTATGGTTATTGGATGAGGCGCTGAATCGGGTGCAACGGAAAACATACTTTTTATTGCGAAAATGTTCCTGCAGTATTTTGATTTTGTCCTGCTCCTCTAAACCGTTAACTTCAAGCACTAATGCCTTACCCAGCATGTCCAGCAATTCAGATTTACGTGCTCTGGCATTAGGCATATTGTCAAACTGATTCCAGCTTATGTTTTTTATTTCTGTACCGGCTAAAATTTCCAGGCTGCAGCGTTTAGCAAAGGCATTAAAACCGGAACGCTCAGACCCAGATCCTGCAAACATAAAGTTGGAATTTTTATTAGGATTTTTAACTATGCCATATTCAGTGTGCCGATTCAAAAAACAAATCTGTTCAATATACTGTTCATCTGCACTGCTATGATCTTCTATTTTTTTGGGCTGTAAGCCTGTATGCGATTGTATTATCTCTGCATAGCGTTTAATTTCTTCATCCCAGTATTGGGTATCCTCTTTTAACTTGATGCCATTAATATCAAAAATTGCCTGGTAATTTATGGAATTGGGGATTCCTTTACTGTCTGGTACGAATTCTCTGTCAATCAAAATGGGTAGAATTTGTTTTTTTAATTCAATCGCCAGTTCCATTTCTTGCCTGACCCAGTCCATAGGCTCATTCAGTCTTTTTAAATAACTTTGTCTATCCCAGTTAGGGCCTATTACCGGTATAAATAAATCACAATGCTTTAACTTTTGTTGAATGGTATCTGTTATAGGTGCGCCCTTGATGATATTGTTTTGATCGAAAAAAATCGCCTCCTCACCATAAATTGAGGATAAATATTCATACAATTTTTCAACCAACCCTCGTGCATCCTTACGCCGGTAATTGATAAATATTTTAGGATAAGAATCTGCCATCACTACTAACCGCCCATTCGCATTAGGCTGTTCAATTGTGGCTGGCCTAACAGCTTGTCCAGTTTGACCAGGAGGCTACGCTGTAATGCGATAAAAGCACTAGCAAACGTCCTACTGTATTCCAAATGCCATGATAGTTTGCAGTTCATAAAGCCTATCTCCTTACATGCCAGTCTTATTGTGATTTTATATTTATCCTGCTCAATCCTGTGACAATCAACCAGATGGCCTGCTCAATATTGTCGGTGGTGAATAACAGCTGATTTTCTTCTGTTGTCAGACCATTATTTAACCCTTTTATGCCGATTGATGCAAATGCCTGATTTAATGCGGGATAATCAATCACCTGCAGGTGAGAAGAATCCGTTGCAATACCTTGATTATAATCATCCATGGATTTTGCATAATCGGCATTACGGCGTTGAAAATCAGCAGTCAATTTTTCTGCTTTCAGGCCTTGCAAAGCCTGGATTACCGCTGCCGCTGCTCCACCATAGCCACCCAGTAAAAATAAGGCTTGCTGGTTTTTCAGGGCCAGCAAAGCTTCTTCGACAATACCGGGGTATTTACCTTTATAGTGACTCAACTTTCCACCCAGCAGAATACGTGCGCCAGTGTTTTGAATCAGCTGCTCTCGCATGTCGCTAAGGCATCGCGCCCAGATGTAAGGGTCAATTTTATTAATATCACTGCCTGCTGGCAGATCATTGAGATTGCCTGACTGTTGCAAATCTTCCGGGGCATTGATCTTGATAATTTTTATCGCATCTTTGTTTTGCGCTTGCCAGCTTATATCTATCGTAGACCATAATGGCCAGGCCAAATAATTGACCAGCTTGGCCTTTTGTTCAATCAGGGCATCATTGTGATAGCGAACCAAACCCATCAGCGTTTCGGTATAACCACCGGGGCTTAAGTTCCCGCCATAAACCAGATCAGCGCCCTGCACTAATAAATGCCGTGCCAGTTCCACCATCGCATGATCCAGATGTTTTTTGCTTAAGCCCAATCTATTTAATTCGTTGGCATCGGGTTCGGAAATTGACAACCCTATACTTTGCCCTGTTAAGGAACTGCCTTGACTGGTCGTGGGGGTTAGTAGCTCAATATTATCTTGCTGTAGTTCCTCATTTTCCGCGTGTCCCAGCGGCGGATCTGGATATAATAACGGCTTTTGATTATTTGCTAATGCAGCCTGTATATCTCGTTGTTCAGGCACATGCGCTAATAGCCTGGTTTGTTCCGGCAAACCCAATACCGCTTTTAGTTTTTTAAGATGTTCACGGGCATAACAAAAACGTAGCACTTCCTGTAAGGAAAAATTGATCACATCCTTTAATCGAAACTGGCTTTCTGCACTGTTAAGATCGACTGAGGCATCAAAGCGTATGCAGGGACAATTAGCCAGCCCTGAAAAGCTGCGGGTCTCTTGATATTGCAAAGCATCTACGATAATTATCGGGCGATGCTGGCGTTTTGCTTCCATCACTTCTAACCGACACCAGGGACTTTCGGTATATTGATCAATACGAATTGCCAACAGCGCCGATTGTTCGATATTGGCTTTAATTTCATCGACAAAATTAAACGCTGGGGCAATATCCACCGAATCAAAAAACCGAGCCATTTGGCTATTATCCAGTAATTGTTTGATCGCTGTCGCCAATTGTAAGGAAGCATCATTGCGTTTGGTATGACTGATAAACAGTTTAATCGGCGAAGGGCTCAGTGTAATACCCTGTTGCGTCTGCCGGGCACGGTTATCTAACAAACGAGCGAGAATATGCAGTACATGGAATTGCAAAGCCTGTTGCAGCTCTGCCGAATCTTCCATCAACAGCCGGACAAAATTGGTTTCAGCCATGTCCGGATGCAAATTAAAGGCGGATGTTGTCAACGCAACGGGAACTAATAGATGTTTACCATCGGACTGCTGGGTTTGAGTATTCAATGCTGCAATATAATCCGCCCAGTCCTCATCACAAACCAGATTATCTTCCACCAACACAAACACCACGGTATGGTCTGCCGCATCCATGTCTATGGCTTTGGGGAATTGACTTTGCTGCTCTGCAAGGCAGCGATAAAAAACCGGTATTCCGATACCACGGGCAAATGCTCGGCCCGGATGATGATTTAACAAGTTAAAAATTTCATCTGCCAGCTCAGGGCAATTGTGTTTTGCATCTGGGTGCCAGATAAGATAAACATTTAATACTGGTTTATAATTTTCCATCAGCTTGCTCCCCATTTTTTATAGTTACCCTATTACCCATGGCTCTCCGCCTTTTTTAAAAATCCAACTTCTCTAACCCGTCATTCCTGCATTCTCTTAGCAGGAATCAAAATTTACGATGAATGGATCCCCGATAAAAGACCTCGGGGATGACGCATAGCAGTTGGATTTATTCTTTTTCCGTATATTATGCGGAAACTCATGGGTCATCAGGTATAGTTATGTTATTGACTGATATGATCATTTATCCGTTGTATGTTGCTTTATTTAAAACCTGGGGGTTCTGCCCCCTGGACTCCCTAAAGGGTAAAAGAGCAAAGAGAAAAGGTTAATTAAAGTCCTGAGCGAGACGGAACCCGATGAAGCTGGTGCGGTAATCCGGCCTGCTGCTGCCCCGGTACGCCGAACGCAAATCCCACCATCTGAATTTCCAAGAGCCACCACGCAGCACGCGACGGCCGCAATCACCCTGATTCGCTTCTTCCCTGGCTGAACCATCGCTAAGCGCACCTTCATAATTATCATGCCAGCAATCCTGTACCCATTCATAAACATTACCTGACATATCATAAAGACCAAATTGATTGGCTTTTTTCTCCCCAACCGGATGCCTCTTACGCCCAGAATTAACTTCATACCAAGCAAAACCATTGATATCCTGTTTATCCCAATAATACTCAGTTGTTGTTCCTGCCCTGGCAGCATATTCCCATTCAGCTTCTGTCGGCAGTCGATATTTTTTTCCTGTTTTTTTACTTAACCATCGTGCATAACATTGGGCATCATCCCAACTGACATTGATGATCGGTTGTTTGACTTTATCCCAACCTTCATCCTCAATCAAATTAGCAGGTCGGGTTAGCTTATTGAGCGTAGAGAGATAACGTAATCGCAACATTTTGCGATAATGCTACAATATAACAGCTTATTTTTTTGAATTTCCATCCCTTAACTTAATAGCAGTGACGCAGAGTGTGGCAACTATCAAACGGAATCTATTTTCAACAGAAAAGTTAAAGAATATTTAGGCGTTAATATGAATTTCAAACATATTTTCTCCAATAACTCGACCAAAACCTTCAACTTGGTTCCAGTCTGTAAACTCAACATTTGTTTTTGGATCAGTCGGTCCGTTGGTCATCCACATAATTAATCTGATCATCCATCGATCCCAGAAGCTGTATTTTTGATACTCGATTTTCCCAGCAAACACAGCTAGTTTTTTGGGCTTCCATGATATTTCCTTAAGAAACTTTTGCAGATACGGATTTGTTTCAGGTTTATTTTTTTCTGCTTTACGGGCAACAACATTCACCGAGAAGAATGCATTAGCTTTACTGTCTAAAATCTGTGAATTTTGTTTTATAAATTCATAAATTTCTTTGCTGTGTTTTCCATAGCGGATACTTGCGCCAATAATTATTTTGTCAAATGAGTTTAAATCGATTGTGTTTCTATTATTTACAGAGATTAATGTTACTTGATTATTTTGAATTTCGGCGATTTGCTGTAAGCGCAAGCCTATTTTCTTAGTGTGACCATCAGTAGATGAATAGATAATAAGAATTTTAGCCATTATAATTCCGATTTTTATTTTTGCATTTAAGCATGAATTAAGCGGCTTGACCGCTTGAACAATAGTAATTGCTTTCCCATTTCAGTTTTTTGCTCTATCTATACTCATTTCCTATGCTTCCAATAGTCAGGGAAATGATACAGATCGCTGAATTGTATTGTATTCCTCAATAGCAAAGTCATAACCAAGCATAGTCTCTATTCTTTCGTAATAATCAATAGCTTCGTTAAATTCTATTTCCGCCTCAGGATGAAATTTAAAATTCATCTTTCAAACTTATTCCAGATTTTATTAAAAACCTCCTCACCTGAGATAGCTTCTACTTTTCCAGATCTTATTTCCATTAGTCTTTTCTGAGCGACTTCTTTCCATTTATCATCAATATCAGATTCTGGTTGATTGAAACTTTGAAGTATAGAATCAACCACCAATGCGCGTTTTTCAATTGGAAACGAAACAGCTTCATTTATTAGTTCTTCAGTGTTCATTACATCACCAATTATTTATGAGCTATTTCTAATTAATAGCCCGTATGGAAAAGCAGTTTACTCCCTCTTATTATTCTTTTCCATTATCATTCTGATCATCTGCGGTTTACTATCTTTCGGCTACTTTTTATTTATCTGGGCTAATATTTCTCTCACGGACTCACTCATTCTTTTAGGAGCTACTAAATAAAAAACAAATTAATTATTAAACTTTCTTTCCCATTTTCCATTGTAAGGAATCACCAGTATGATAAGTCTCTCCTCGTTCATACTTGTATCCGAGCAAACAATTTAAAAGCTAGAAATCAATTCATATCACACCCATTAAATTGCAAATCAATTCGAGTTCCCCCGATACTTGATTCTAATAGTAATAATTTCACTTCATGCAATTCTGCAATTTCTTTAACAATGGCTAAGCCTAATCCACAACCATTACTCGAATTACCCGGGATACGATAAAAACGTTCAAAAACTCTATCTTTTTCAAACTCAGGAATGCCTGGACCATCATCTTCAACGCTTAAACAAATAACAGAGTCATTGCTTAATTTCACTAAGATGTTTCCCTGATCATCTCCATAAGCAATTGCGTTATCTAATAAATTAGCCAGTAACTCTGCTAATAAAACCCTATCCGCCATCACAAAACAGGCTTGATCTTTAGCCTCAAAGCTTATCTCTATCCCTTTTTCTAAAGCTTTGGGAACCCATTCAATGCACACTTCCCTGGCTAACCTGTATAAATCAACTTTTTCCATCTGATGACAGCCTTCAACCGGACTGGAGCGTGCCAATACCAATAGCTGTTTAATCATATGGGAAACTCTATCTGCACTGTTTTGTATTTGTGATAAAGCCGGATGCATATTGCCAATATTTTCCTCACGCTGAGCTCGCTCAGCTTGTAGTTTAAGTCCTGCCAAAGGCGTGCGTAATTGGTGTGCAGCATTTGCGACAAACCGCTGTTGGGAATTAATAGCCGCTGATAACTGTTCTAATAAATGATTAATGGTATCTGTTAATGATTTTACTTCAGCAAATACATCTGTTTCAGGAATAGGGCTTAAATCAGTTGGTGAGCGCTGTGAAATATCATTAGCCAATTTGTGCAAAGGAGCAAGTCCGTGGTTTATAGCTTCAAAAAGAAGTAGACTGATAAACAAGGTTAATACTATTTGCGGAATTAAATCAGCCAGCAATATATCAACCATCATATCCTGTCGCTTATTTAAAGTCTCGGCGACATGGATATAAACCTTTTCTGGTAGCCTACCTGGAACCAGCAGAGAAACCATGCGAATTGGATCATCATCAATCACTGCAAATGAATAAACAGGCTGGTCAGCATTAATAGATGATAATTGCGCAGGTAATTGTATGTCACCCGCGAGTAGTTTATCTTTTTCTGTATTAATTTTAAAAAAAGTCGTATCAGTTTCGTCCCATTTAAATATTTCTAAAGCTGTAGATGACAACTCTACAGAAATATTATTATCAATAAGCTTAACTTCTTGAACCAATGAACGAGCTGAGTCTAGCAACCAACGGTCATAGGTTTTTTCAACATAATGTAAAGTAACAAAATAAGATAATGCCGTTTCTAAAACAATAAATATAATAACGGGAATAATCAACCGATAGGCTATTGCTGATTTTAAACTGCTCACGTTATTCATTTGCTTTGTTTTCCAATAAATAGCCTAAACCTCGAAGTGTTCTAATACCCATCTGGTAAGGTTCAATACGCTTTCTAATGCGATGAATATAAACTTCAATAGCATTATCTGCCAGCGCATCACCATGTAAAGATAAATGTTGTGCAATTTTATCTTTACTGATGACCCTGCCCTTCTGCATCATCAATACCTCTAATACCGCTAACTCTCGTGCAGATAATTCTAGCAATATCCCGTTAGCAATTATTTGATGATTACCAGTATCTAACTGTAAACTTCCCACTTCAATAATATGATCAAAGCCACCATAACAACGCCGGACCAAAGCTTGTAGCCGTGCTTCCAGTTCTCTTAGTTCAAATGGTTTAGTCATATAATCATCAGCGCCCTGACTAATGCCCTCAATACGATCATTCATATCATCACGCGCAGTCAGGATCATAATGGGTAATGATAATTTCTGACTGCGTAATCTACGTAATAGTTGCAGGCCATCCATATCGGGCAAACCCAAATCCAGAATTATCAAATCAAAGCCCTGAGCTTTCAGCAAATGTTCCGCATAGGCCCCTTTTGTAGCACCCGTTACACAATAACCACTATTAGAAAGCGTATGGGTAAGACCATCAGCGAGAACCTCGTCATCTTCTATTAATAAAATTTTCATTGGCTTGTAAGGTTGTTGAAAGCTTCAGTTCCTATAATAACAGCTACTTGATGCGCTACGACGGCAAGGATGCTTATCAATACTTATAGCCAGGGATCGGCTTTTTTTAATTTTATAACGAGGCTTTAACAATGGGTGTTATTTTTGGAATAATTAATATTATAGTTGCCGTCTGGTTTTTCTCATCTGCAGCTTCTGTAAAAAAACAGGCGCTAATGTGGGCTGCTATTGGCGGTATTTCTTTTCTTCTCTTCAAGTTTCTTGGCTATTCAATGATCGGGGCACTTCAAGGATCATTAGATCAAGCTATTCTAGGTGATCTTATAGATCAAGGGTATACCGCAACAGCAAACTCAGCAGGTGAACTTTCCAGTGAAACATATGATGAACAATCGACTGCCGTAGGCATTTTTTATGAGTTTTTCCCTTTGATTTTGGCTTTATTGGGGGTTGCTTTTATACGAGCAAAATTTATTTTAGGGATGGACTTTATTGCTTCATTAAAGCATAAAACCACTTTAAAAATTAAAACTCATGATACACAAACAGTTACCCCTAGCTCATCACCTAGTTTAACTGGTACAGTATCGGGTTGGTGGCATAAAATAAGAAAAAACTAAAATCATTTGCTTACCGAAAAATTGGTTTATACTTTTGAAAAACTGACTTACAACTAAGTAATACCCTCCTTCCAGGGCATAGGTATCTACACAAGTAGCTGTTATTCAGCTCAGTAGGAGGGGCCTCCTTTAAAACCAACTGTTTTAGGTGAAAATCTACTCAAATATTTGTGTAGATACCTATGCTTCCAAATGTAAATGGGGCAAAAGCAGTATCAACACAATCTCAATGCATGTTATGCATTATTTACATAATCTTTTCTGGCTTATTTAAGCCAGCATTTTACTAAAGGAACTTATGTCAATTCACAGTTATATTTTGAGTGGTAAAAATTTAAAAAAGGCACAACAATTAACGCTTGATGCACGACAAGAAAGCGGAGAAAATGCTGAGCAATTATTTCAACAAGCCTTTACTCGTTTTGCTGCTATTTCTGAGTCATATTCACAATATGCCGATGCCCTTTACTATTGGGGTTTTGCACTTTTCCATCAAGCACAAACTAAATCTTCCACTGAGGCAGCTAAGATTTTTGAAGCCGCTATTAGTAAATTCTCCGTTTGCCAATCTATTTGCCCTAATCATTTAGGAGCCGCAGTAGATGGAGGTGTCGCACTATTAGGCCTGGCTAAATCTAAACAAGTCAATTTAGATGATGATCTATATCGCAAAGCAAAGGATTCATTTGAATTAGCTGAGAATATTCAATTGGGTTCTGCTTCTTATAACCTGGCTTGCATGTATGCTTTACAAAACAAGGGAGATGCTTGTTTAAAAGCGTTAAACAATGCCCGGGAGCATGGATTAATACCTAGTGAAGAAAACATTATCAATGATGATGATTTGCAAAATATTAAAAAATTACCCTGGTTTGCTGAATATATAGAATCCTTAGCTATAGTAGAGGAGGAAATACAGGAAGTCGATAATAACGGCAATTTCGAAAAAAAGGACAGTTAACCGTGGATCACCTGAAAAAACTCTTTGATAACAATTTAGCCTGGGCTGAAAATAAACAGCTAATCAATCCTGTTTTTTCTAAGGTTTATCTAAACCGTCATTCATCAATCAAGGAACCTTAAAAGAATGAACTTACCCGCTTTAAAGTTCCACTACCATTAAGTTTAAGAGTAATGGTAGTGGAGCGCAGTGCTTTAGCCTGCATTCATAGCTAAAAATAGCAGGCTAAAGCA
>ENA-ORXI01000974-ORXI01000974.1-sediment-metagenome-genome-assembly--contig:-NODE-974-length-23243-cov-16.685617_pt1 | contig 23243 bp, 20 predicted proteins | sample MGYA00237861_ERZ511468 | MGnify/ENA primary metagenome ERZ511468 (study PRJEB26299, sample SAMN06266213) | sediment metagenome | isolation source: Hudson Canyon methane seep mesocosm | place...
ATGGGTACTCTGCATATCTTAGAAGCTATTCGAGAGTGCGACAGTGTACGAGCCGCTGTAATGGTGACCACGGATAAATGTTATGAAAATAAAGAATGGATATGGCCATATCGTGAAAATGAGTCTATGGGAGGTCATGATCCATACAGTAGTAGTAAAGGGTGTGCTGAATTGTTAATTGCTAGTTATCGTAAATCCTATTTCTCTGATAATCAAAAAGTAGCAATAGCCACGGCAAGAGCTGGCAATGTAATTGGTGGAGGTGACTGGTCAGAAGGTCGGCTAATTCCTGATATTATTAAATCATTCTGTCAAAGGGAAATAGTTAAAATTAGAAGCCCTAATGCAATTAGACCATGGCAATATGTACTAGAACCCTTGGCAGGTTATTTGTTGTTGGGTGAAAAATTATTTACAGATGGAGATGCTTTTGCAGAGGGCTGGAATTTTGGGCCTAAAGTCGATAATATAATATCAGTGCAATCGATAGTTGAGATAATGGCTGGGTACTGGCAAGGTGCGCAATGGGAAGTCGACATTACTCAACAGATGCATGAAGCCCAAAGTTTAAAGGTAGACTCATCTAAGGCTAATGATAAGCTGGGCTGGAAATCTAGGTGTTCATTAAGTGATACATTGGGAAAAATAGTTGAATGGCATCAGTTTGAAATAAGTTGTGAGGATATGAGCGCTGTTTGTAAAAGCCAGATAGATTGGTATGAGTCAAACTAGTTTTGTGCTTACAAAGTTTCAGCTTTAAAGTGTAGTGCTTTATTTATACAAGTAGAGGAATGAAGTTAATTTAATCAGTCCAGCTTTAAACCAAATTGTTTAATCTAAGTTAAGGGAATATTTATGAAAACCTCGATTTGCTTTAACGCAAATAAAGATGATCTATGTCGGCGCGAAGCTTTGTTTAAAGGCGATCTATTGGTATATAGTGCTAGTGAATATACTCAGGCCTTAGCAGAACATGCTAAGAACTCTATTTGCGAGTATTTTGGTGAAAACCCTCCTCAAGCACAATTTCAAATGACGGTGAATGAGTTTGTGAAAGTGGCTGCGACCCTTAAAACAGTATTCACGAACTCTTCTAAAACATCAGACCTAGTGAGAAATGTTTTGTATGGTTACGGGTGTGACCTTCAAAATACCTATTTTGATGTGCCTCGATTGCGCATTGTGACTCATGGTGGATATCTTAGTGCTGGAATAGGATATGCGTATAAACCTCATCGAGATAATTGGTATGGTAGTCCCGAGTGTCAGGTGAATTGGTGGATGCCTGTGTTTGATGTTTCTCCTGATAGAGCAATGGGTTTTTTTCCTCGGTGGTGGGATGAATCTATGAATAATACGTCTGCAGATTTTGATTATGATGAGTGGTGTTCGGTTGGGCGTAAGCAGGCAGTAAATCAAGTTAAGCAAGACATGCGTAAGCACCCTTTACCTAAGGACATTTTAGTTGATGCAGAGGAATTGAGGGTCAGCCTTAATAGAGCAGAAATGCTGTTGTTTTCAGCTGCTCATCTTCATCATACAGCACCTAATAGTTCTGGACAGATTCGGTTTAGTCTGGATTTTCGAACTGTACATATAGATGATCTTGAGGCAGGGCGAGGGGCTCCCAATTTAGATAATAAATCAACAGGAACTACGTTGATAGATTTTCGACGGGCTAGCGACCTTTCTCCTTTGTCTGAGGCTATTGTGAAACGTTATAGAAGGAAAAAACAATGAGCAGTAATATAGATAACCAAGACCCATCTCCAGTTATGCATGATCCTCGAACGCAATCTGATGGGGATTACAAATATAGAGCTTCACTAGAAAAGTATTTTAATGGAAGTCCTGGCTCATCTACGCAAAAATTGGAGAATTTTGCTAAGTATGTACCTCGTCAAAATTTAGCTAGGTATCTAGTTAGATATGAACTTTTTAAACAAGTTCTAGAGGTTCAGGGGTCTATTGTGGAGTGCGGGGTGCTTTTTGGTGGTGGTCTCATGTCTTGGGCTAATTTGAGCGCAATTTTGGAGCCGTATAATTTTCAGCGCAGAATTATAGGTTTTGATACATTTACTGGTTTTCCTTCGGTATCAGATGCTGATATACAGGGGCTTCAAGAGCGCAAGTCTGCTCATTTGAAAGAAGGGGGCTTTGCAGCTCCTGATGCTTATGAAGATTTGCTTGAGGCTGTGGAATTATTTGATCAAAATAGATTTCTTAATCATTTTCCAAAAGTACATGTTGTAAAGGGTGATTTTGAAACAACTAGCCGTCAGTATTTAGAAGATTATCCGCACCTTATGATCAGTTGCCTCTACTTGGATTTTGATATTTATGCACCTACAAAAATAGCTATTGAGCAGTTTCTTCCTAGAATCCCTAAAGGTGGATTGGTGGTGTTCGATGAACTTAATGAAGAGGCTTTTCCTGGTGAAACTGCAGCGGTAATGGAAACGATAGGGATCAAAAACCTAAGGATTAAACGATTTCCTTTTGAACCAAGAATATCTTATGCTGTAGTAGGTGAGTGATGATGCTTAGCTCAATTGATTGGCAAAAGAATAAGTGTTTTTTTGAAAAATGATGCATATTTATTCCTCTAAAATTAAAGATGTTTATATCGTCGAAAATTATTGTGATAATGATGAGAGAGGTTTTTTCTTACGATTATTTTGTCAGGAAGAATTAGGCGATGTCCTTAGTCATAGGGTGATACAACAGATTAATCATAGTTGTACATTACATGTTGGTGCTATTCGAGGGTTTCATTTTCAGAACCCACCCTACGCCGAGATGAAACTGATACGCTGTATTAAAGGGCGAGTGTGGGATGTTGTACTTGATTTACGTAAAGGGTCAGCTACTTTTTTGCAATGGTATGCAGAGGAGTTATCGGCCGACAATTCTAAAATGATAGTAATACCGGAAGGGTGCGCTCATGCTTTCCAAGTCTTGGACGCTAACAGTGAATTACTTTACTTACATACCAATTTTTATAAACCAGAGGCGGAAGGAGGTGTTCATGTTCTTGATCCTTATTTATCTATAGATTGGCCATTGCCAGTTAAGGATTTGTCGTCGCGAGATAAAGCACATCCTTTTATAGATGGAAGCTTTTCAGGAATAGAGTTATGAATTGTCGACACTGTGATCAGCTGCTTGAGCATGTTTTTTTAGATTTGGGCTTTGCACCGCCTTCAAATGCTTATTTATCAGTTAATGACTTAAATACAACAGAAAACTATTTTCCACTAAAATTATTAGTTTGTACACAATGCTGGTTGGTTCAAACGCAAGATGTGACTGATGTGGAGTCACTATTTACTGATGAATACGCATATTTTTCTTCAGTCTCTCAAGGTTGGTTGAAGCATGCACAAGATTATTGTGTGATGATCGAAAAACGACTTAATCTAAATAAAAATAGTTTTGTCATCGAAATCGCTGCAAATGATGGCTATTTGTTGCGAAATTTTGTGACAAAGTCTATTCCATGCCTAGGTATTGAGCCAACAAAAAGCACGGCTGATGCGGCTGAAAAAATTGCCGTTCCTATACTGCGTAGGTTTTTTAATAGTCATTTGGCGGATGAACTTATCTTGCAAGGTAAGCAAGCAGATTTAATTGTTGGTAATAACGTGTTTGCTCATGTACCTGATATTAATGATTTTTCGCTAGGAATGCGGAAGTTGCTTAAAGAAACTGGTGTTATTACTCTAGAGTTTCCACATTTGCAGCAACTCATTGATAAAGTTCAGTTTGACACCGTTTATCACGAGCATTTTTCTTATTTATCTCTTACTAGTGTGATTAGTATATTTTCTCAAGCGGGTTTGCGGGTATTTGATGTGGAATCGTTACCTACGCATGGCGGAAGCTTAAGGATTTATGCTTGTCATCAACATAATGAGCGTGAAAGTTCTGAGCAAGTGGAGAGATTACTGAGTAATGAAAAGCAATTCGGGCTATGTGATTTATCTGTTTATACTAAGTTCCAATGGCAAGCAGAGCAAGTTAAAAATGGATTGTTGATTTTCTTGATTCAGCAAAAAATGAAGGACAAATCTGTTGTTGCTTATGGTGCAGCAGCAAAAGGTAATACGCTATTAAATTATGCTGGAGTTAAGCCCGATTTATTACCTTGTGTAGTGGATGCTGCGCCTTCTAAGCAAGGGCATTTTTTGCCAGGGTCTCATATACCCATCTATTCACCAGAGCAGATAAAAGTATTAAAACCTGATTATGTGCTGATTTTACCTTGGAATATTGCGGATGAAGTGATTGAGCAGCAGTCGGTGATTTTTGAGTGGGGAGGGTGTTTTGTGCTAGCTATTCCAGAATTGAAAGTAATTGAATGAAAGTTTTAGTGACGGGGGCAACGGGATTTATAGGGCAGCATATTATTCCATTATTGTTGGCGCGAGGAGATGATATTACTGCTGTGGCAAGAAGTGTATCTAAAGCTAAGGAATTTGCATGGTCTGATAAAGTGCGTTTTGTATTTTGTGATATTTACACTGATTTTATGTTCGAAGACATTTTTGATAATCACGATATATTAATACATCTGGCTTGGTCGGGATTGCCTAATTATTCGTCATTGTATCATTTTGAGAAAAACTTGCCCCAAGAGTATGTTTTTATAAAAAAAATGGTTGATCAAGGGGTGCGCAATGTTTTAGTTGTGGGGACATGTTTTGAATATGGTATGCAATGTGGACAGTTATCAGAAAATTTATTGACGCAACCTAGTAACCCTTATGGGTATGCTAAAGATGCTTTACGCCAGCAACTCCAGTTTTTACAATCGACAGCACACTTTAACTTAACTTGGACAAGATTATTTTATCTTTATGGCGAAGGACAGTCGGAAAATTCACTTTATACTAGTTTAAAGGCATCAGTCCAGCGAGGTGATAAGGTATTCAACTTGTCAGGAGGAGAACAATTGCGGGACTTTCAGACTGTAGAAAATGTTGCGGAGCATATTATTCAGCTTGCTTTGGCTGAGCAAAATATAGGTGTCATTAATGTTTGCTCAGGTGAGCCCATCTCGGTACGAAAGCTTGTAGAGCAATGGGTTATTGAAAATAAGTGGGAAATAGTACTTAATTTTGGATATTACCCTTATTCGAATTATGAGCCAATGGCTTTTTGGGGAGGGCGAGAGCGATTAAATTCAGTTTTAGCTCAATTATGAAGGTTCGGAATCTATATATGGCAAAAGGTTTGCCAGTATTCCAAAATAAAATGTTTTCCAGTAAGGAGAAAGGTATAGCTTGCCCTCAGGGTGATATTATGTTAGTTCAAAATTTAGAGACGGGTTTTATTTACAATCAAAATTTTGATGCTAGTTTACTTGAGTATGATGCAGATTACCAGAATGAACAGGCATATTCAGATGTGTTTCAGGTGCATTTAACGGATGTCTTAAGCATTATCCAGCGATATTTCTTTGGGATGTCAATTGTTGAAGTGGGGTGTGGTAAAGGGTGTTTTCTTGAGCGCTTACGTCACTTGGGCTACGATGTTACTGGAATTGATCCCGCGTATGAGGGGGATAATCCTAATGTTATTAAGGCAAAATTTGAATCAAGGCTAGGGTTGCATGCCGAGGCAGTAGTTTTGCGCCATGTATTGGAGCATATGGCGGACCCAACGACATTTCTTCACGGCATTGCTGAAGCAAATAATGGGGAAGGAAAGATATATATTGAAGTGCCTTGTTTTGATTGGATATGTCAGCATCGTGCTTGGTTTGATATTTTTTACGAGCATGTCAATTATTTTCGTTTATCGGATTTTAACCGCATGTTCGGGACTGTTTTTGAAAGCGGACATGTTTTTGGAGGGCAATATCTTTATGTTATTGCAGATTTAGCTACCATACAGAAATCGATACTTGAGCAAGAATCAGCCTTTAGCTTCCCCATTGATTTTTTGCCAAAATTTGAAACTGTTTTCTCTCTTGTTAATAAGAAGAACAAAGCTATCTGGGGGGGAGCATCTAAAGGTGTGATTTTTGCGCTTTATTTGCAGCGAGCTGGTATCGATGTCACTTGTGTGATTGATATTAATCCAGCTAAACAAAATAAATTTATTGCGGGTAGTGGGCTTAAAGTTGTATCGCCTGAAGAAGGTATGCGACAGCTAAAACCGGGTGATGATATTCTGGTGATGAATTCGAACTATTTACTGGAAATTAAATTAATTTCCAGTCAGTTATATAACTATATATCGGTAGATCAGTATGTGTTTTGAAAAAGAGATTGAAGAAAGAATTATAGAAATGAGTAAGAATGTTGAGCTGAAGTCTTGTGCTCATGAGTTTATGAAAGCATCTTTGTTACCTAAGTATTCGTATAATTTTTCTTGGCTTGATCGGCCAATTATTCAGTATCCTCAGGATATAGTTGCCATGCAAGAGTTGATTTGGCAGACTAAACCTGATCTTATTATTGAGACTGGCATTGCCCATGGAGGATCGTTAATTATGAATGCCTCAATGCTGGCTATGTTGGATATGTGTGATGCGATTGAAAGTGGTACTATGTTTGACCCTTGTGTGTCTAGCCGTAAAGTGGTGGGTATTGATATAGATATTCGAGCGCATAATCGTGCAGCTATTGAAGCTCACCCCATGATTTCACGAATTGATTTGCTTGAAGGCTCTAGTATTGACCAAGATATAATTGATCAAGTTAAAAACATTGCTTCTAGGCATAAACGAGTACTTGTTTGCCTTGATTCTAATCATACTCATGATCATGTTTTAGCTGAGCTGAGAGCATATGCACCACTCGTTTCGATAAATAGTTATTGTGTAGTATTCGACACAATTATTGAAGATATTCCGGGGGAACTTTCTGCTGACAGGCTATGGGCGCCTGGAAACAACCCAAAAACAGCGGTTAGAGAATATTTAAGTTTTTTAAACGGCAATCAAAATATTGCGAGCGATGGTTCCGTATTGAATTTTGAGGTTAATCAGTTAATTGAGAATAAATTGTTAATAAGCGTTGCTCCAAGTGGGTATTTACGTAGAATTTAGTTTTTACTGGATAAGGTAGTTCTTTATATGATGAATAATTGTAAGCAAAGTGATTTGATTGGAATTGCTATTACCAGTTTTAATTATGGCCATTACATTGGTGAGGCAGTTCAGTCAGTCATTAATCAAACGTCTCCTAATTGGTCTTTACGTGTTTATGATAATGGTTCAACTGATAATACATTTGATGTATTGGCTCCTTACTTAAAAGATGAACGTGTTGAGTTGGTTATACATAATGAAAATTTAGGGGCGAGAAAGAACTTTGAATATACGGTGCATCATGCAGATACTAAATTTTTCTCTACCTTGCAGGCAGATGATTTTTTAGAGGATACTTTTGTAGAAAAAGCATTGGAACAGTTTAAACAGCATGCTGATTGCCCTTTTGTCTTTTTTAACTGGCATCAATACATGGATGAGACTAAAGAGCGAATTTTTCATAATAGGTTTCCTTTTGATGAAAATCGTAGTGGCATAGTTAGAATTTCGCCTTATTTAAGTGTCTGTAATTTTGTACCTTTTCATATGGTTGTATTTCGGACACAAATGCTACAAACCGAATTTGAGTTTTTATTAAAATCTCCATTACGACAGGTTATAGAGCAATATTTACTTAAGTTATTAGAAGATAAGTATGGTTATGGGTGTTATAGCGGGTCTTTTGGTGGTGTGTGGCGACGACATGCTCAGCAAATAACTGCTCAAAATATGGATTCAGGTGTTGCTGATATTGAGGAGCCTATTGAGCGTCATTGGTATGCCACAATGGCGCCAAATCCTGATAAGCTAAATGTCTTTATGGCAATATTAAATTTTGTAATCCATTGTAGCCATGTTAAGTATTTTACTGCTGCAAAATGGATTTTGGCTGGAGAGGGACAGAATTATATAGAAAGTTTTAATATTTCTTTGGATGATAAAACAGAATATTTTCAAAAGATTGCGCTAACAGTCGCTGTTAAGTATACCACCTATAGCATGATTAAACTCTGCTCTTTGGATGAGGTGAAAAACTGGTTACAGTTTATGGGGGTGTCCGCTACAAAGCTTGGGTTTAACCAGGTTTTAAATGATGTTATGTTAACTGAAGGAGAGGCTTTTATTAACCAGACTGAAATTGCAGCGGTTAATCAGCACTTTTTTCCAGGTGATAACAATATTGCAGTTATTTTCTATCTGCAGGATCTTGACAGTTGGAAAAGGCAAGGGCCACCTTTAAAGAAAATGGCTAGAGAATTTGATTTATATATTGCCATCCCTGAAGGAAAAACTGAGCTGTTTACAGCGCCGATATTGGCATTGTTTGAAAATGCATATATTTATGAGAGTCCTGAAGAGAAAGGAAGCGGTTATGCTTTTTTAACTATATTCCAGAAAATTTATACATTTTCTTATAAAGCGATAGTCAAATTACAATCTACACAGACGAAACTTGAAAAAAATATTTATCAGGACTTGTTAACGCGTTGTTTGGAAAATGAAGGCATGATCAGTGCCGTTAATAAAAATCCTACGCTTGGTATTTATTCGGTAATTGATACATTACAGTTAATGGAAGCTTCTGATGAATACTTGCCGAGTGTGAAAACCTTGTTTCCAGAATTAGAGATTGCAAATATAGAAGAGAAAAATATTCTATATACTACAAGCTCAATGTTTTGGTTTAGGCCTGAAGCTTTCAAGTTTTTAGCCGATATAGATTTAACCTTATTTACAGACAAACAGTTGAATTTGGCTGATGAAGCCGTACTGGCAAGAGTTTTTGCTGTTTCCTGTTACTTATCTAGTTATGTTAATACCGACAGGTTGGCTAAGCTCAATGATGCTATTTATCAACAATGGCTAGATGATAAGCGTGCTACATATAATGCACGTGATATTCAGCCTATACCAGGCAATCAAAGTAGTGCATCTTTAATCCATTTACTATTATATATTGATGAAAATAACTTTAATTTAATAACGGATACTTTAGATAGTCTGGGCGCACAAGATTACAACCATTGGCATTTATCAATTTTAAGTTTTTTACCTTGTCCAAACCAGTTATTTAATGAGATAGAGCATGTAGACTGGATAACATTAGAACAAAAAGCATTAACGTTTGCCGATGTTTTAGTAGCGAGTAATGTGCAGAGTGATTGGGTAGGTTTTTTGGAAGCAGGCGATTATCTGGAGCACTACACGCTGTCATTATTTGTTGAGAATATAAACAAAAATTCTGCTTGGGACGTTGTTTATTCTGACGAAGATAGAATTAATGAGGAGGGTTTTTTTCATAACCCAAAAATAAAACCAGATTTTAATCTGGATTTATTATATTCGGATGATTATATAGGGGGGCTGGTTTTATTTAAAACGACAAGTATAGAAAAATTTAAAGCACTTAGTTTTTTGACCCCGATTATTTCTTATGAATTGATTCTGCACTACTTCGATTGTTATGGTGAGCCAGTTTTTGGACATATCGAAGATGTTTTGTTGCACCGTACCGATTCAATTGATGAGTTGGTGTTATCGCAATCCTCAATACGACAACATGTATTAACAGAACACTTTAATAGAAATAATATTTCGGCCATTATTGAGCCTGGCTATCGGCCAGGTTCTTTTTATATAAAGTTTCCCGTTAAGCAAACACCTCTTATTTCAATTATTATTGCCAGCAAAAATGAACTGGAATTTTTAAGTCAATGCATAGACAGTATTTTTGCTAGAACCAGCTATGAAAACTACGAAGTTATAATCGTTGATTACAACAGTGACGACCCGGAGTTGCTCAGCTATCTACAGCAAATACAGCAACAGCATTCAAAACTTAAGCTGATTACCGAGCGACAGGCTTCCAGTTATACAGAGATAAATAATAGCGTTGTTGAGCAAGTCGCAGGGGAATATATCCTATTGCTCAATAATGATACTGTTGTTTTGCAGGATGAATGGTTGCAAGGTATGTTGAGTAATCTGCAGCGTGAAAATGTTGGGGCCGTGGGAGCAAGGCTGGTCACTCCGCATAAGAAAGTTGAGCAGGCTGGGTTAATTCTGGGGATGGGGAAAGAGGGCATTGCTGGCTTTGCACATAATGGTTTAGCAATGAATGAGCAAGGTTATATGGGGCGTGCTATGGCTATGCAGCAATTTTCAGCCTTGCCATCAGCCTGTCTTATGATGGAAAAGCAATTGTATCAACAAGTTTCGGGTATGGATGAAAAGCAAGAAAAGGTATTATTTGCTGATGTTGATTTATGCTTAAAAATAAAGGCTGAAGGTTACAAAATTGTTTGGGTGCCGTATGTGACCATGATCCATCATGGTTTGAGATATTATGATAATAGCCAACAAAATAAGCAAAGTGCATTGATAGAGCAAGGGATAGATCAGGTGCTGGCTAAGTGGTTACCTCAGTTAGCAGATGATCCCGCTTATAACCGAAATCTATCTTTAAAAACAACTGATTTTCAGATAGACCGTTCACTTAATGTATCCTGGGATGCTGATTCTAAAAGTAAACCTAAAATATATGCTTTTCCACCTGATAGTGCGGGGGTCGGACAGTATCGAGTTAGAGGGCCAGTTAATACTTTAATGCGAGCAGGGCTTGTAGATGGTGCATTTGCTAATGATGTGGCAGAGTTAATTGTACCGACAGTCAGTGAGATTGAACGGATGAAGCCAGATGTGCTGTTTATGCAGAATGGTTTTCTTGATTTTATGTTAGCGCCATGGAAACGCTACCGGAAATTTAATGATGTGTTTATGGTCAGTGGTCAGGATGATATTGTTTATATGTTGCCAGCCGATCACCCTCAGAAAGGTCAGTGGCCGACAAATTTGAAGCGCAAAGTAAAGGAAAATTTTCAGCATTCAGATCGCTTGATTGTTGCTAACGAGGCTTTGGCTGAAGAATTTGCACAAATGACTGACGAAATTGTTGTTGTGCCCAATTATCTGGAAAACTGGCGTTGGGAGTCATTATTAATACCTGAAAAAAATACAGCAAAAAAATTACGAGTGGGCTGGGCTGGCGGCCAGCAACACGGATTTGATCTGCAATTTATATTGCCAGTGGTGGAAGCCCTTCATAAGGAAGTGGAGTGGGTTTTTATGGGGATGTGGATGGAAGAGTGGCGGCCTTTTGTAAAAGAAGTACATAGTGGCGTACATTTTGACTCTTATCCTCAGAAATTGGCAGAGTTAAATCTGGATTTGGCAATTGCACCTTTAATGCATAATAAGTTTAATGAATGCAAGACAAATTTACGCTTGCTTGAATACGGTATTTTGGGGTGGCCAATTGTCTGTTCAGACGTTTTGCCTTATCAAAATGCACCTGTAACTCGGGTTGCCAATAATCCTCAGCATTGGATCAAGGCGATTAGAGAAAAAATCAATGAGCCACAGGCGTTGCGCATAGAGGGTGAGGTGCTTAGAAAATGGGTGCTTGATAACTATATGCTGGATGATCATATTGAGCAATGGTATGCCGCATTAGTGCCGTAGAGTTGATTGGTGATTCTATGGGGCAATGCATGTCTTTGATCTAGATGTGTTAAATTGTAGGCGTGCAGTCCTTGGCGCGATAATAAAAAGGCTTTTGTTTTAAAGCTGGTTTTTTTAAATCGCGCCGAGGGCGGACGCTCCTACAATGTGGAGTGACAAGGCTATCACAAAATTTAGTTTATTGGCTTTGAGTATCAAAACACATCAGAGCTCCTGGCTGACAAGTATTTATCAGTCAATACAATTGTAGGAGCGCAGCCCTCGGCGCGAATAAGTAAGTAGCAAAAATTAATTTAACAAAATGGTAGGGTGGGCAAAGGAGGTACGACGTGCCCACCTTTATCAGTATTGTATATTTGATGGGCACGAGATAAAGCCTCTTTGCCCATCCTACAGGAAACGTTAAAATCAAAAATGTTAAAATAATTATGCACAAGTACTTATAACAAGGCTTTTATTTCAAAACCGTTTCAAAGTTCATGAGTTGTAAAAACCTTTCCAAAGGTAGGCACACCAATTGAATGGTGTGGCAAGGCAAGATCTGTGTGAGTCATCACGGGTCTCACATTTAATCTCCAAATTGAGTTATAAAGTCAATAGTTTAATATTTATTGCAAAGGTATAAAATTTTTAATAAAAAAATTAAAGTTTTTTTTTGTTACGTCGATAACTAAGTCAGAGGAACAAAAACAAAGTGTTCCTAATAGATATAAAACTTTAAGAAGTACAATTTAGGAGAAAGATCATGCCTTCACCAATTAACACAAATGTTCTATCGTTGAATGCTCAACGTAATTTGAACAAATCACAAGGTGATTTAGCGAAATCCTTACAGCGTTTGTCATCTGGTCTACGGATCAACAGTGCTAAAGATGATGCTGCTGGCTTGGCTATTTCATCACGAATGACATCTCAGGTTAGAGGTCTTAATCAAGCAGCACGAAATGCAAATGATGGTATCTCACTGGCTCAGACAGCAGAGGGTGCATTATCCCAGACTGGCGATACCTTGCAACGTATGCGTGAATTGGCTGTTCAGTCAGCTAACGCATCAAACTCTGCATCAGATAGAGCTTCATTACAGTCTGAGGTAAACCAGTTAAAACAAGAAATTGATCGGGTCGCAGGCACTACTGAGTTTAATGGTTTAAAATTATTAGATGGTACGTTTACTTCACAGGCTTTTCAAGTTGGGGCAAATGCAAACCAGATTATTAATGTCTCAATTGAAGGTTCGTCAACAACTGATTTACAAGATAACCGTATCAATGCTGTTAATGAAACGGCTGCCTCAGGTACTACTTCTGTGCAGGCGGCATCAGCTTCAGCTTCAGGCGCCACTTCAAATGGTGTGATAGCGCAAACATTGACGATTACAGGGCCTATTGGGCAGGTCGCTGATCTTTCAGTTACTGCAAATGATTCAGCGTTTGCTATAGCAGCAGGTATCACTGCTCGAGAAGGGGAAACAGGGGTTAAAGCAACTGCGGTTAATGAACTCAATCTAGCTAGTGGGGCTACTTCTGGTGTAGTGAGTTTTGATCTTTTCAGTGGTGATGGCTCACCCACTGATAGTACTCGATTATCTGTTACGGCCACCATTGGTGCAGCAGGAAGTTCAACCCGTATGAATGAGCTGGCTTCGGAAATTAACAAAAAAGCAAGTACTACTGGCATAAATGCAGAAGTAACAACTGATGGCTCACTTAAGTTGACAGAGAGAAGTGGTAGGGATATTGTTATTGAAAACTTTACTAATAGTAATGATGGAGACTTGGATGTAACCGCATATACTGCTGATAATGCTGATGGTAGTGATCAACTTGCTGCTAGTGCCACAACCACCTTAGTGGGGTCTGGAACATCAACAACTGATAGTACGCGGGTAACCGGGCGAATTGAATTGCGTTCAGCCGGCACATATACAGCGACTTCAAGTATAGCTTCTGGAGCTGGTAGTGTATTGTCAAATGCAGCATCAGGTTCTTTAGTTGGCTCAGAAGCGGAAAAATTGAATGTAGTAGATATCAGTAGTGTAGATGGGGCCCAGCAGGCTATCAATATTATTGACTCAGCACTATCTCAAGTGAATGCATTTAGAGCTGATTTGGGTGCGGTACAGAACAGGTTTGATGCAACCATCACCAGTTTGCAGACCACCTCTGAAAACTTAAGTGCTGCGCAAAGTAGGATTCAAGATACTGATTTTGCGGCTGAAACGGCAAACTTGACCAGAGCGCAAATTTTACAACAGGCAGGTACAGCAATGTTGGCTCAAGCTAACCAGGTTCCTCAAGGTGTTTTGAGTTTACTTGGGTAATTAGTCTGAATGATGGTGAGCCTAGTAGTATACTAGGCTCAGTTTCTTCAGGTTTTGTAGGAGTCGGTTATGGAAATTAATCAAAATCAGACAAATTTATCCCCTGTTGACTCAAAGTCACCAGGGTTTTCTGCCTTAAAAAAGGCAGAAGAGAGTCGAGTGAAAGACAATGTGGTTGAATTTACTGAAGCTGAAAAACTAATTGAAGCTAAAAAAGTAAAAGATGAGCTTGAAAAAGATGTTCAGCTCGAAAAAGACGTTAAAACTGAAGCGGGCGATGAAAAACTATCTTCGGTAATTCAATCTATTAATAAACGGGTTCAAAGTTTACAGCGTGATTTGGTTTTTTCAGTGGATAAGGAGACTGGGAAAGATGTTGTAACGATAATGGACTCTAAAAGTAGTAAAGTCATCAAGCAAATTCCATCTGAAGAAATGTTAGAGTTGGCGCGGAATTTGAATGAGCAATTGGATGAGAGTAATGAGGCGGCAAAAGTTGCCAATTTGTTCAGTTCAATCGCATAGTGAAAGGTAAAAGCATGATCGGTGTGGTTGGTTGATCTAGTTTAGAGGGGGGTATTATGGCACTTACATCGACGGGTATAGGCTCAGGCTTAGATATAGACGGTCTCGTGACGCAGTTGATTCAGGCTGAAGGAGCAGGGCCCAAGCTACGGTTAGATAAAAGAGAGGCAAACTTTCAAGCTGATTTATCTGCTTTTGGGCAGCTTAAATCAGCTTTAAGTGATTTTAAATCGTCGTTAACTGGATTAAATAACTCTTCTACTTTTCAGGCGCGATCTTCACTTTCAAGTAATCCTGATTTATTTGCCGCGAGTGCTTCATTTATTGCAACTGAAGGTAGCTATAAAATTGAAGTTTTAAGCTTGGTTCAGGCTGAAAAGGTAAGGTCTAATAGTTTTGTGATAGATGATACTATTGGTACAGGTAGCTTAGATATTTCAGTGGGAGCGAGTACCTTTCAAATTACTGTTGATGGTACAAATAATACTTTAGGTGGTATTAAGGATGCAATTAATGAGGCTGCTGATAATTCAGGTGTCACTGCATCTATTATTAATGTCGATGGTGGTCCGCAATTAGTTCTTTCTGCTGATGAGGCGGGGGCTGCTAATACTGTCAGTGTTGCGGCGGTTGATGATGATGCTGGAGATGGCTTTGATTTAGCACGCTTGGACTCGGCAAATTTAACCGTTGTTGATGTTGCCAAAGATGCAAGTTTTATGCTGGATGGGCAGCTGGTTACGCGGGGAAGTAATAGTATTTCTGATGTTATTACGGGTGTGACCCTTGATTTAAAAAAGACTGAAATAGGTGCTGAAGAAACACTCACTATAAGTCTGGATAAGGCTGCTGTTAAGAGTAAAGTGACAGCAGTGGTTGATGCATTTAACAGTTTGACTGATGTTATGAAAAGCTTGGGAAAGTTTGATTCTGAGACGAAAATTGCTGCGGTTTTACAAGGGGACCCGGTACTGAGAGGTGTTCAAAATACCTTGCGTAGAATTATGAGTGATTCTCAAGATGGGTTGGAATATGGATCCTTAGCTGCTTTAGGCATAAAAACAGATGAATTGGGGCAAATGAATCTTGATTCTGATAAATTTGATGAAATTATCAATAAAGATTTTACAGCGATTTCTCAGCTATTTGTTGGTGATGAGGGTTTGGTTAATCGACTCAATTCGGCGTTAGGTACTTATTTAGATAATAACGGTTTGTTAGAAAATAAAACAAACTCTATTAATACAGGTATTAAGGGAGTGAATGATGACCGAGCGCAGTTAAGTGACCGATTGATTGCGATTGAGCAGAGAATGCGTAGGCAGTTTAATGCGATGGATACATTGTTAGGGCAGTTGCAAGGAACTAGTGATTATTTAACTCAGCAATTAGATAGTCTGCCTGGTAGTGTTAGGAAAACTAAATAAATAAATAAATAAATAAATTAAGTAAGTAAGATCGGTTATAACTTATCGTGCGGAGCAGGCTAAAGCCCTGTCCTCTAGAAGTATAGGCAGCTACACAAGTTATAGTCTATAAATAACAATAGGTTGCATTTGTCTTTTGCTCCCTCTTCTGTCCCAATCATACCTGGTTGCAAATTAGGCTGCTCTTCAGTTGTTACATAAAGCGCTCAATAGTTTGTTTTTGAAGGCTTAGTAATGTGAGTGATTTCGGTTCGCCTCGGTTAATCCAGTATATTTCCCTGATTCCCTCCCCATAACTAAGTTCCCTGCTATTTTAAAATTCCAACGTCTCCCCCTTCTATAGTCCAGTGTTCTCTTGGTAGGAATTTGCTTTGAATGGGGTCCCGATAAAATATCTCGGGGATGACGATGGGCGGTTGGGTTTATTCTTTTTCCATATAATACGGCGGAAGTTTATGGCTAATCAAAACGATAATGATAACTGCTGGGCAAATAAAAGCTATTTACATACCTTTTCAAAAAAATTTTGCCAGTTAATACCTATGTTTAAATCAGTGGGAAGCTGGCCTAGCGAGTTGAATTTTTTGCTGTTATTAAAGCTGTAGTTGCTGTCATGGCAGAGCGTACTTTGTTTGGCTATGGGCCAGATATAGTGCCTTAAGAAACGTTGATCAATTGTTCTTTCTTTTGGGTGCTGATCATAGTAATTGACAATGAGTTCGGATGTTTTGGGGATTGCCCCTCGAACTCCGCCCCACATACCTGCATGCATGAGCTCAGTGTGAGATGCATAGTCCCGCATAATGTGGAAATGTTTATCTGAAGCGATCCATTCATCAACAGCAATACGCTCCTGGCAAGTAAGGCTACAGTCACAGTCTCTAATAATATACCTGTCTACATTTGGGTCGTCTGCTACAAAAAAACGCCAAAATAAGCCAAAGAAAGGGTGGGTGTTTTTATCTAAAACGCGTACTTCAGAGCCGAGTGATTTTAGTTTTTCAATAACATGAGGGCTAACACTGGTATCGCAGTAAAAACGACATTTCCAGCCAGGATAAATAATAGGGGCGATTGTGGCATTAAGAATTGCGCCCTCTAAGTATTCTTGTTTTTCACCCCATAGACTAAATGAAATAATGTTTTTGTGTGGCTGTTCAGGATTAAATTTTGGTATGGCCGTGTTTAATATGTATTGATTTCCTATTTTTTGGTAAAGGCTGTCTAAGTTTTTTTCTGAAAAGGCTTCTTGGTCTTTAAGTTCAAGAGACTTGTTTCCAAAAAAAAGCATCTGTTCGGCGTTGTTTTGCAAGCCATAAATATGTGCCAATCCATCGCAGGCACGATAATTATCAGGGTGTAATTGAAAAGACTTTAGGAAATATTGTTGTGCTTTGTTAAAGTCGTTTAACAATAAGTTGTATAGTCCTGCGTCGATCAGTAAGTCAATGTTTTCTGGTGTTAACTGCAAGAGAGCAAGCGTGCAGTGTAAAGTGTTGCTGATGTCATTATTGGCATAAAAACATTGGGCAAAATAGTGATATTGCTCAGTGGTGACGGGGGTCTTTTGTTGCTCGAACAAGTCAATTGCATTTTTTGCATAGACCGATGCATCATGAAAGCGTTCTTGATTAAATAGTTGTTTGCTAAAATCAATATTGGATTGTAATTGGCTAAGTTTCGGGTTTTCTAGCGTAAACGCGTTGAATTCATCTTTTATTGATTGCATGTTTCTTAAAAGGCGCGGAGGTTATTAGTTGTAAAAGGCAGGTTTGGGTTGTACATTGTAAGCAAAAATTATGAAATGTTGTTTAGTTGCTGGCTTTGTTTTAAACTAAATCAGCGTTATTGTTGGTTGCATGTTGAGTCTAGGCGCTTTTTATATTAAATGTTAATTTATTTTAAATTAAAGAACTTTGAGGTTTTGCCGATATCTTATTTTAGATACAATTGATTCTGTAAGTGGGTGATGCAATGAGTGCAAAAATGAATTCAGCTTTAAGTAGCTATAGTGATTATGGATATAACTCTGAAATCGAGTATGCTGATCCGCATCGGTTAATTCAGATGTTGTTTGAAGGGGCCTTAAAGCGTATTGCATTTACTAAAGGTGCAATGCAGCGTAAAGAAATTGAAGAGAAGGGAAAATATATAGGTCAGACTATTGAGATAGTGGGCGGCTTGCGTGCAAGTTTGGATAAAGAAAAAGGTGGCGAAGTTGCTGCTAATCTTGATGCGCTATATGAATATATTGGAAGGCAGTTGCTGGTGGCGAATTTAAAAGACAGTGAAGAAATTTTGGATGAAGTTGCAGGTTTGTTGACAGATGTGAAGTCAGCATGGGATGCGATTAATACACCAGCAGTTGAAGTTGCGGAAGTTGTTGAAGGTGATCGTTCGGTTCAAGTTACTGAAGAAGCAGTTACCAAGCCAGTGCAAGCAGTAAATAGTCGTGCTAATAGGGCGATAAAGGCGTATTCCGTTTAAAATGATGAAAACCCAGGTGTCTAATGTGCTGTTACATACGCAAGATATGATGGTGGTTGTTATTGAGGCGCGCTGGGATGATTTGTCTGTGATGCAGGGGACGCAGGATCTAATGTTAAGAGCATTGTTTTCTGTTGCAGATGTATCGTTTTCTGAGCAAGAGAGAAATGATTTGGTTGAGGTGCAACGCCTTAATCAAGAAATTATAATGGCTGTTGCTAGTCATAAGACAGGTCTTGCTGTTCAGTTGAGAGATATCCAGCAAGGAAAAAGTAAGGTCAGCGCATATCGGGCGCTGTAATTAGAAAAAGTTAGGTGCTTTTGTCGACTGATACTCATTTTATAATGTTATGTTCTCTGTAATATAACTTCCAGCACTAGTTTACTACCAAAATAAGCAAGTAATAACAGGCAGAATCCTGCCAATGTCCATTTAACCGCTGTTTGTCCCCGCCAGCCATATTTTATCTTGCCGATAAGTAGGCCAGAAAAGCTTATCCAGGCTACGATGGATAAGGCCGTTTTGTGTGCTAAATGTTGTGCAAACAAGTCTTCTATAAAAATAAAGCCGCTGATCAGCGATACAGTTAAAAACAGTAAGCCAGTGCCTATCATCTGGAATAGTAGTGATTCCATGGTTTGTAATGGAGGCAGTGTCTGTATAAAACGCTTGGGCGGGTGTTTTCTTAGTTGTTGGTCCTGAATAGCAAGTAATATAGCCTGTAGTGCGGCAATATTTAATAGGCTAAAGGCGATAATGGAGCTGAGTATGTGTGTACCCATTTGCCAGTTATTTATCTGTATGGCGTATTCGTTATCTGTAAATAGCAGTGTGGCCAATAGGCTTAATGAGGCAAGGGGGAATACAGCAAGGCCTAATTTTTCAACAGGATTATTGAGGGTAGCTAATAACAATAGCAGAGCCACCAGCGAAGAAATAATAGAGGCGGCGCTAAACAGGCTGAAATTGAAATTGTTCTGCTGCTGAAAAATGCTGAAGCTGTAGCCAAGATGAACACAAATAGCCAGCCAGGCAGGCGCAGTACTTATTTTCGTAGATGTGTTTTGAAATACATCTTTAATAATTAATGCAGTGCTGAATAAATAAGCACTAATACTGATAATACCAAGGGTAATAGGGGTCATTGGACTGTTTTTTAGCTTAAGTTGTATGTGCGTAGAGGGCTTAATATGCCAGTGCTAAAGGCAGTTGGCGAGGCTGTTAATCTGTCGCTGTCAAGCTCATCTGTTGTTTACACATTGAGTATATTCTCTTGTATGTTAATATATTGGGCTAATTACGCATAGGACTAATGTCTTATTTAAAGTAACACAACACACGATGCAGATATGTTTGATAATTTAACCGACCGTTTAGGTAGTACGCTTAAAAATTTAAAAGGCCAGGGGAAGCTGACCGAAAGCAATATTAAGGATACTTTGCGTGAAGTGCGGATGGCTTTGCTAGAGGCTGATGTTGCTTTACCCGTAGTCACTGATTTTGTTGAGAAGGTAAAAGAAGGGGCTTTAGGAAAGCAGGTTCAAAGTAGTTTGAACCCTGGGCAGGCCTTGATTAAACTGGTTCAATCTGAATTGGTTAAAGTCATGGGTGAGGCTAATGAAGAGCTTAACCTAAGCGCCAATCCACCCGCGATCATTATGATGGCAGGTCTGCAAGGAGCGGGTAAAACTACAACCGTTGCCAAGCTGGGGCGTTGGTTAAAGCAAACCAAAAAGAAAAAAGTCGGTGTGGTTAGTGCTGATGTTTATCGTCCTGCGGCGATTAAACAGCTACAAACCTTGGCTGAAGATCTGGATCTGGTGTTTTTCCCCAGTGATGAAACACAAAAGCCGGTAGATATTGCGACTAATGCTATTGAAGCGGCAAAAAAACAATTTCTTGATGTCGTTATTGTCGATACTGCAGGTCGTTTGCATATCGATGAAGATATGATGGGCGAGATTAAAGAGCTGCATGCGGCTATTAATCCAGTAGAAACCTTGTTTGTTGTTGATAGTATGACGGGGCAGGATGCCGCTAATACAGCAAAAGCTTTTGATGAAGCCTTGCCGCTAACCGGTGTTATTTTAACCAAGGCGGATGGTGATGCGCGTGGTGGTGCTGCATTATCAATCAGGCATATCACGGGTAAGCCTATTAAATTTATTGGTGTTGGTGAGAAAACTGATGCCCTGGAGCCTTTTTACCCAGACCGTATTGCTTCTCGTATCTTGGGTATGGGGGATATGCTTACTCTGATTGAAGAGATTGAGCAAAAAGCGGATAAGAAAAAAGCCGACAAGCTAGCCAGAAAGATTAGCAAAGGCAAAAGTTTTGATTTGGACGACTTTAAAGATCAGTTGATACAAATGCAAAACATGGGTGGTGTTGGTGCGATGATGGATAAGTTGCCTGGAATGGGTAATGTGCCGGCAGATATGAAGGATAAAGTGGATGACAAAATGCTGGCGCGTCAAGTTGGGGTGATTAACTCCATGACGCTACAGGAAAGACGCTTTCCAGATTTGATTAAAGGAAATCGCAAAAAACGTATTGCAGCGGGTTGTGGTCAAGAGTTGCAGGATGTTAATCGGATTCTTAAGCAACATAAGATGATGCAGAAGATGATGAAAAAGTTTTCCAAGGGCAATATGGCAAATATGGTGCGCGGAATGAAGGGCAATATGCGCGGTATGAGAATGTAGCTTGTATCTGCAAACTCTTGTAATCGTTGTCCCTTGAGTTGTGTGAAGAATAAATTTATAAGTTTTTTAAATTTGTTCTTCACATATTTAGAAATTCGCGTAAAATAGGCGGATTAAATTTTGATTGAATGTTTTTTTAAGGTATTTACATGGTAACTATTCGTCTTGCTAGAGGTGGTTCTAAGAATCGTCCGTTTTATCACGTTGTTGTTACAGACAGCAGAAACAGTCGTGATGGTCGTTATATAGAGCGCTTAGGCTTTTTTAACCCTTTTGCACGTGGAAATGAAGAATCTTTACGTTTAAATGATGAACGTATTAGCTATTGGAGGTCTGTTGGTGCACAACCTTCTGATCGTGTTGCAAAGTTAATGAAAGACGCAAGTAAAGTTGCTGCTTAAACTTGTCTGATAATGAACTCATTAGCGTTGGTGAAATAGCTGGCGTATTTGGGATTAAAGGATGGGTAAAGGTCTATTCACTGACTGATCCTAGAGAGAATATATTAACTTATTCTCCCTGGATAATTAAGAAAGGCAGTGAAGTTAAAGAAGTAAATATCATTAGTGGCCAGCGACAGGGTAAAACTGTTGTTGCCAGTATTGAGGGTATTTCTGACCGTAATATTGCAGAATCATACTGTGGCTGGGAAATACTGATTAAAAAAGATCAGTTGCCAGAAGCAGAAGAGGGTGTGTATTACTGGGCTGACCTTGTCGGTTTGTTGGTAGAAACAGAGCAAGGTATTAGTTTGGGTGTGGTTGATTATCTTATTGAGACAGGTGCAAATGATGTGCTGGTTGTTAAAGATGATGAGCAGGAACGATTAATACCTTTTATAAATGAGCAGGTTGTTAAAACGATAGATTTAAAAGACAAGCGTATGGTTGTCGATTGGGATCCTGACTTTTAACGGGTTGCTATGCAAGTTGGTTTAGCATTTTATGCGCTTTGATGTAGTCACACTTTTTCCTGAAATGATTCTGGAAAGTTCGCGGTTTGGTGTGACCGGTAAGGCAATAGAGCGTGAGACTGTCGGTTTGTCGGTTTGGAATCCAAGAGATTACACGCAAGATAGACATAGGACAGTGGATGATCGCCCTTATGGCGGTGGCCCAGGCATGGTAATGAAATATCAGCCTCTTCATGATGCGGTCAATGATGCCAAGCAGACAAATCAGCATACTGATTGCAAAGTTGTGTATTTGAGTCCTCAAGGGAAGCAAATAACACAGCAGTTGTTGATGGAAGCGAGTCAGGTTTCTCAGCTAATTTTAGTTGCGGGACGCTATGAAGGGATTGATGAACGCTTTATCGATACCGTCTGTGATGAGGAATGGTCATTAGGTGATTATGTGATCAGTGGTGGTGAACTAGCCGCGCTGATTGTTATTGACTCAATCACAAGGCTGGTTCCAGGTGTCTTGGGTGATGAGGATTCTGCTCAGCAGGATTCTTACATGAATGGATTGCTGGATACACCACATTTTACTCGGCCTGAGCAAGGTGAAATGGGTTCTGTGCCAGATGTGTTGTTAAGTGGCAATCATAAGGCCATCGAGCAATGGAGAATGAAGCAGTCATTAGGTCGCACCGAGTTAAGACGGCCAGATTTGTTGGAAAATAAAGAATTAACGACAGAGCAGAAAGCTTTGTTAAAAGAATTTAGGAATGAAGTGCATGAGTCGGACTAAGCCTTTGTATCCTTTTTGTAAAATTGATGTTTATAAGGCGTGGTAATGACAAATATTATTGATGTAATTAATGCAGAGCAATTGAAATCTGATATTCCTGAATTTGGACCAGGTGATACAGTTGTTGTACAAGTTAAAGTAAAAGAGGGTGATCGTGAAAGATTACAGGCCTATGAAGGTGTTGTTATCGCTAAACGTAATCGTGGCATTAACTCTGCTTTTACAGTAAGAAAAATTTCACACGGTGTTGGTGTTGAGCGTGTATTCCAAACACACAGCAAACTAGTGGGTGGTATTGAAGTTAAACGTCGTGGAGCAGTACGTAGAGCTAAATTGTACTATCTACGTGGATTGACTGGTAAAGCAGCACGTATTAAAGAAAAACTAGGCTAAGTCTATTTTCTTTAGCAAAAAAAAGCAGCTTTTTAGCTGCTTTTTTTTTGCCTGTTATTTGTGTCGAGAAGGCAAATGCGTAAAGCAAAATCAACTCTTAGTTTTGTACAGAGAAGCATCTTTCTATGATC
>ENA-ORXI01000975-ORXI01000975.1-sediment-metagenome-genome-assembly--contig:-NODE-975-length-23193-cov-6.061905_pt1 | contig 23193 bp, 19 predicted proteins | sample MGYA00237861_ERZ511468 | MGnify/ENA primary metagenome ERZ511468 (study PRJEB26299, sample SAMN06266213) | sediment metagenome | isolation source: Hudson Canyon methane seep mesocosm | place: USA:Hudson...
CTACCCAGCAATAAATGAAAATTATCGGAAAGCGGTCCTTGACCAGTGATCTCTATATGCCCGTCATCTGTTTCATAGTGAACGTTGCTTAATCCACCACCGACAGCCTCAAGAGCGAGATCAGTTCGACCGCTGACATATGAAGCGCTGGTTTTAAATTGCCAGTCATTGCTAAAAGTATGGTCAAAGCCAAGATCAACAAATAACTTTTCATTTTCTACATCACCAGGTCCGGGATCTGCAGCACTACCCCTGATTGTATATTGATCTGCCTTGCCATAGGCCATCGTGGCATACAAATCCCTAAATTTAGCCGTGGCCATAAACCCTGGGCTTTTAGAAAAAGCAGAATCCGAGAATTTGTCACCAGCCGTTGATGTGATTTCGTGATCCCAACCATCAGTATCAAAATATCGCCCTGCAGCAGTGATGTTTAAATCACCTTTACTCGTGGCATATGAGACATCCACGGCTTTAGTATTGTCGTTACCATAAGAAACCGTGACTTCATCATCGAGTTCATCTGATTCTTTGGTAATGATATTGACCACACCAGAAAAGGCATTTGTGCCGTATAAAACAGAGCCCGGTCCGCGGCTGACCTCAATACGTTTAATGAGAGGTAGCGGCACGGTTAATATATTTGCCTGTGTCCAAATACCACCGGTATAACTTTCACGATTAAAAGGCGTGCCATTTAATAACATCAATACATGGTTATTATTACCTGTGGCTAGGTCCCCCCTAATAGATAAGCGAAAACGACCTGCATTTAACGAATCGTAAGGTTGTATTCCTGCGATTCTGGATAAGACTTCACCTAAATCACGAGCACCAAACAGGGCAATTTCTTTATCGGTGAAGACAGAAACTATACCGGGTGATTGGGAAAGGGGCTCTTCGATTTTTGATGGTGTGATGACATTAACGTTAATGTCGACGAGTTGCTCAAGAGATAGCTGAAATAAATCATTCTCAGCGCTATTAGCAGGGCTTGAAAGTAGGTTTGCGGAATAAGTTGCGAACACACAGAATACGAAACAAAGTGGTTCGGGCATTTTCATCATAAGCTATATACCTACTTATAGTAATGGCTTCCAGCGTTTGACTCTATCCTTACTGTATTAAAATTCGTTTTTTTTGATTCGGACTTGAAGTCGAGCATAGCTCATACAACTGAATTAGGTCAACGAATTAACATGCTATGTTAGCGTAGCTTTAAAACGGGACTGTAAGACCTAACATAAAGAAACGACCTGCTTGTGAAGGCAAGGTGTTTTGGGTGGAAAATGGTGAGCTAGGTTGAGCGGGGAGATATTAGCTTGGTCAATGATTTTCCTTCCTTTATACAATGCCAATTATAGATGTTTAAATATAAATAATTTGAGAACGTAGCGGAACTAACCTGGCTAATAATTGATTTTGAACTGGGTGGGGAATATTTTGCAGTTCCATAGCGGTGATAAGTAAATCCACTAAGCGATTAAAATCTGATTCGGTAATTTTCATACCGGTATGAATATCCGTCATGGTATCGCCGGCATATTCACACGGCCCATCGGTAATGACACAAAAATGATCGACTAAATGAGTACGGAATCGACTAATACGAGTATCAGCAAAATAGTGAAAAATTTGCTTGTCTTTGCCTATTTGTTTGATAAGACCATTGACGATATTCGTCAAACCATCCTGACCGCCTAATTGCTCAAATAAGGTTTGTTGCTGATTATGGGCACAGCCAAATAATAAAGCAGCCATGACGATGAAACTACTGATCCGTTTGATCATCAAAAATACCCAGTTAGTGAAAGGTACAAGCCATGTTGGTCATCTGAGCCTGCAATGCTGCCCAAGTCTAACCATGCGGCAGTGATACTAATATCTTTATTTGGAGTCCAAGCAACAAAGATATCTGCCCAGTCATCTTCATCGAGGTTTAAATTGTCGGGTTTTTGTCTATATTCCACGCCTACGGCCAACTCTCGACTTAAAAAGATGGCAGCAGAACCTTCCCATTGCACTTCTTTATTTTCTCCAGGTCCTCCAAACCCTAGCAGGCCTAGTTCATTAGCATCGGTATAACGCGCTGTTATATTCCAAAACAAGTTATAACCAGCAACCGCACCAACATGTAGTTTGCTAGCAGCTAGATACCAATCAGTGCCACTACTGTCTTTGGCATTAAGCGCCTTGGCAACATCGTTATCATCAAGATGTTTATATTGCATGCCTAGACTCACCATCGGCCATGAGCTATACACTAAGTCTCCATAGAGTCGAGCTTTGGCGCCAAAAATACGTTGTTCTATATCGGTATCTAGGGCATCAACTCTAAATGATTGATGAGCCAATGAGAATTCAACACGATCATAAAGATTAAGTTGAGCACCACATGAACGAAGTCGAAAGTCATCTACTTTTGCTTGGCTGCAAAATACATTGGCAGCAACTTCATCTTGAGATGCATAACCTGCTAATTGTGCCCAAGGTACCAGTCCACCACCTGCGGAACCTTCAACTTGTGATACGCCGGGTGTGGCGATCAACTTACCATCTGCGGCCATCAATTGGCTTGAAAATAAAATCAGAATAGTTAGGTAAGCGAGTTTAATTATTTTGATAATACTGTTCCAACCACTCAATAAAAGCATCACTTGCCATGGGCCTAGCCAAAAAATAACCTTGAATATGATCACATTGCATCGCTTTAAGTAGCTCTAGACTTTCATTATTTTCAAGGCCTTCGGCTACCACGGATAAACCAAGGCGATGGCCAAGTGTAATTGTCGAGCTGACAATGATCTGATCAGTTTCTGAGCTATCAAGTTTCATAATAAAACTTTTGTCTATTTTGAGCTCATCGACGGGCAATTGTTTTAATTTTGCTAATGATGATTCGCCGATACCGTAGTCATCAACCGAAATGCTATAACCGCTTTCTTTGAGTTCAACAAGAAGGGCAATGGCTTGCTCTTCATCTTCCATCAAATCACGCTCAGTCACTTCCAAGGTGATCTGTTCGGGAGAGACATTATATTTGTCCGAGGCGATTTTTAAGTTAGTTTGGAACTCCGGATGGCTTAAATCTTGTGCTGAAACATTGATAGCCGCTTCGATGTTTATCCCTTGTTTTTTCCACTCAGCTACTTGTTTTAAAACAGTATCAACGACCCAGGTAGTTAACTCAAAGATAATGCCTGTTTGCTCTGCATAACTAATAAAGAGTTCTGGAGAGACAAAACCTAATTCAGGATGTTGCCAACGGATGAGCGCTTCAACTTTATCTATTTTTCCTGATGTTAAGTTCAATTTTGGCTGGTAGTTCATATACAACTGGCCATCATCAACGACCAATGCATGTTTCAGGCTTTCGACGATTTTTAAATGTTCTAAGCGGGCCTCTTCTTCACCTTGTTGATAATAACGAACTGGATTTTTTTCTTTTTCGGCGTAGTCGAGAGCAATCATTGAACGCCTGAAAATGGCTTCAGGATCATCACTATCTTGAGGAAAGACAGTAATGCCGACCCAAAACTTTAAACTAAGTGACAATGAATTAACCTGCAAGGGTTCTGCTAACAGTTTTAAAAAGTCTTGCACTCGGTCATCGACATTATCGGAATTAGACAGTGGGATCAGAGATAAAAATACATCACCATCGATGCGTGCATGTGTGCTGGTTTCGGTGTCAAAATCTAGCAAACGTTTTGCTAAAGCTTTTAAACATTGATCACCGACTTGAATGCCTAAGGCATCATTTAAATTGCTAAAACCACGAATATTGATGGCAATTAATAAGGCGTTTTTTTCGGGGTTTAACTCTTTATTAATAAGCTGTCTAAAGGTATGGCGATTATATAAGTGGGTCAAAGTATCGTGTTGACCTTGTTTTAAAATATGCTGTTCACGGGCATGAATTTCTTTACCCATTTCAGAAAATGCATCAAATAAAGTCGCGATTTCCTGACTCATTTTTTTGTCAGCAACAATATGACTGTATTGACCTTGGGCAAATTCTTTGGCAACACCAACTAAATGTGAAAGTGGTTTGGTAAGTTTTTTTGCAAATAAACCGCTGATTAGAATAGCGGCCAACATGATGAAACTGGCAATAATAGTAATGGTTGAAATTAATTCATCATATTCTTTATAGGTTGCCGATAAATCAGCGGTTAGGAATACGGTGATAGGGTTATTTTTTGTTGCGGCAAGATCTAGTTGACGACTATCGAATGTAGGGCGGTCCCAAAAAAACCATGGCAAGGTGGCTGACATGAGTTGTTGCTGTGGAGCTAGTGATTCAGAAAATGACATCGAACTCGTTAATAATTTATCTTCATCAGCAAAAAAACTGACATCAAGTCCCGTCAAACTTTTTAATTCATTGCTCACTGAAGCATCAATTTCAAAACCGATTAACGTATAAGCAACAGGTCGAGGTGCATTAACCGGTTGAGCCAGTATTTGATATAAGGTTTTTTGCAAAATTACAAAATGCGCTTCGCCTTGTTCTTCTAATACTTGGCTCAACGATTCTTTTTGCATCATATTGAGATTGAATTGGCCACGGCTGGACGAAATTAACTGACCTTGTAAATCTGTTAATAACATCAGATCAGCATCAATTCGTTGGCCATGATTAAGTAAAACACTGCTGATGGTTTCAGCATCTTTACTTGTAACGGCTTGTTTGAAACCAAAATCAGCGGTTAATACACGTGCTGCGGTGGTGAGTAATTTTTCTTTTTCCTGCAAATACTGCTCAAATACATTTTGAGCATTATTGATGCTGTCAGAAATTTGTTTCTTATTAAATTGACTGGTCGACCACCATGAGCCGGCCTGAATGATGATGGAAGTAATCAGCACCAAACCAGTACATAACAGGATAATGCCTTGTCGAAGACTAGCGGTTTTAGTCTTCATCGCCGAAGGTATCTCCAAAAGTATCTCGAGCTGGCGGTGGTGCCGTTTTTATAGAGAATGAATATTGTCCATCAGTACTTGAAGCCTCATTCAAATCAAAAATTTCGCGATCTTCCGGAATTTTTTGTTGCTGAGGGTGCCAAACGCTAATCTGATCTGTTGTGAGATTAATGTCTAAGTTTACCTTGCCATCGGAGTCGCTAATCATCGCTGAATTTTTAGCGACATAAATGCTGCCAACCATAGAGTCATGAATATTACAGCCGACGATGACCACGCCATTTTGTTCAAACTCGACCGAACTTTTTGGTTTTCCTGCATAGAGTTTGAGTTCAAATGGTTTAGCGGGTGAAAAAGAATAAACATGGTGGCGAATATTATCGCTGTTAGGGAATAGCACAGACTGACCTTGTTTGATCAATAATAAGTCAGGCAGAAAACGTTTGTTGACCTGATCCATTATCTCCGGTTCAGACGATGCAATATCGGATGTTGACGTGGGACCAATTACTTCAACAACCGCATTTTTTAAGGGTTGACCATCACCGTCGTTGATTTGAATGATGGTGTTTGCTGAATGGACAATAGGCGTAACAAATACAGTAAGAAGTAAAGTTACTATATTTAGGTGAGAATGTTTAACCATTCGTTGCTTCCTTCGATGAAAAATACGTAGTTATGATTGCTGTATTAATAAAGATCGAGACAATGAACATTAGCATAATTATTAAAACAAAAGCTAGTGTTTGCCTCTGACACAGCTGAGTTTGTTTGTGGTTTTGAATCATAAATAACAGGCGAATATTTCTTTAATGGCTACGAATAATTGTATATACGATTTCTTGTCCAAAAGCCCCCTGATAAAGCTTGAAGTTTCTGATGTTTCTTTTCAAAGGGACAGATTATTGTTGAGAACTTTTAATTGGACGCCTAACATCTCAATAAATTACAAATTTGTGTAAATACATGGCATTGCTGATCTTTACTTGTATTATGATTATTGTCTGGGGTATGCTCAAATCAGGTCAAAATTCTAAATAAATTAGGGGTTTACTGGATATGATGGGGAAGTGGCAACTTAAGAAAGTGACAGCGCTCAGTTTAGCGATGATGTTAGTCCCAATAGCAACGATTGCTGATGATTCCAAAACAAGCCTCAGCGGTACCGTTGATTATATTAAGCATGAAACTGAGAATGCACCTGATGCTGTTGGCAGCTTTGAAGGCACACAAGCTTTTTTTGCTGCAGATATTTTACCGGCAGACCTGTTATCCGGGCCTCATTATGATGTAGAACATAATGTATTTAATGATGGTTATATGAATCGATACACCATTAACTCGTCTTACGGAAAAATGTATGTGGTTTCAACGGCAAAGCTGCATAAACGTATTCATGAAATTAAGGTGATTGCTGAAATCGAGAAGATTGAAGAAGAGGAAGAGTTTGTCGACGGTATCGTAGAAAAAGGTGCAGATGTTATTGATGGTGTGGAGCAGATAATCACTTCACCTATCGATACCCTAGGTAATACCATCAGTGGTGTAGGCAAAATTTTTGCACGGGCAGGGGAAAATCTGACCGAGCAAGCACGTAGTGATCAAGAAGACCGGCTTGCAGATTTGTCTGGTTTTTCTAAAACCAAGCGAGATTATGCAAAAGAACTCAATGTTGATGTGTATTCCCGAAACACCATTTTGCAAGATAAATTAGATAACCTGACCGAGGCCGGATACGCAGGGAACTTGCTTGCCGCGGTTACTATTGGTGCGCTTACTGGTCCGGTTACATCGGCTTCGGGCGTGACTGAATTAATGGATAAAGTCATAGCGGATAGTGCACCGCCTGATCTTCGTAAAATGAACAGGGAAAAGTTGGAACAGATGGGCGTGATTGAAGCAACAGCCGATGCGTTTGTTGCCAATAGCAGTTATAGCCCAAGAGAACAGACTATTTTAGTTAATGCCTTATCAGAAATGAAGACGACATTAGGCCGCGAGCAATTTATTGAAGCAGCAACGAAAGCCGATCATTACGATGTAACGTATTTCCGTCAGGTGCAAGCTGAAATGTATGCACAACATAATCGAGATATTGCACCACTTAAAACATTTATAGGTTTGGGGCCATTTCTTGCTGCTGTCACTGATGACAATGTCGTGGTATTGAATTTGCCAATGGATTATATGCTGTGGACCGAGACAATGGCGACAGCAATGCAATCACTTAATGAGTATGTAAATAACTTATTTTGGGTTGAACAGAAGAAAGTTTATTTTACTGGTAGTGTCAGCCCATTAGCACGTAAAAATATCACTAACTATGGCTGGGAAATTATTGATAACACTTCTAATTTATAGGCGAGCACTAAATTCAGGACTATTAAGTTAGTGTTGCATGAATCCATGGCTTTGGTTATCGACACATGAAGTGGAAATTTGATGATGGGTGGGCTAGATAATAGAAAAATATGATCCTTGTACTGATATGAGGTTTACTTTGTAGGCAAGGTTGACGGTAGTGTTTTGAGGAGGGTGTGGTGATGAAAAATTATTCTCTGTTTTTGATAGTTGTCATGATATCGCTTTCTGGGTGTAGTACCTATGGTGTTATCGATAATAAATCTCTAGAAAATGCCAGTCAGGAAAGCACACCATATTCGCTAAAAGAATGGACCCGGGTCGATTCTAATCCTGATCTTGCTTTTAGTGTCAGCCTTTCTGGTGGAGGAACGCGTGCAGCAGCCTTTTCTTATGGTGTATTAAAAGGACTTAGAGATACTCGTGTAAAAGTTGAAGATAAAACCGTTAGTCTGCTTGATGAGGTCGATACGATTAGCTCTGTCTCAGGTGGTAGTTTTACAGCAGCCTATTATGGTTTAAATGGCGATGGCATCTTTGATACTTTTAAAGAGGCATTTTTATTTCGTGATGTAGAATCGAGTCTGTTTTGGGGATTAGCCAACCCTGTTGAGTGGTTTCGAGCGGGTGGACGAACAGAGATGGCTGTTCGCTTTTACGATAAACATATTTTCCATGATGCAACTTTTTCGGATATGAGAAAGGATGGACCTTTAATTGTTGTCAATGCTTCAGGTTTAGCCAATGGTGTACGGTTTTCATTTATTCAGGAATATTTTAATTTTATTTGTTCTGATGTGAGTAGTTTTTCTGTTTCAAAAGCAGTTACAGCTTCATCTTCTGTGCCGGTTTTATTTTTGCCAGTAGTGCTTGAAAAATATCCAGAATGCAGTTTCACTGAACCAGAATGGCTGAAAGAAGCGAGGATAAAAGCAAAAGAAACGGACGACGCATTACTCTCTGAAACGGTTAGAGGCTTCGACATTTTATCAAGTAAAGAAGATCTAAAATATATTCATCTTGTCGATGGTGGTATCACTGATAATTTGGGACTGCATGCCATGTACGATATTATTACGACAAGTGGTGGAGCTAAAAAAGCGCTACTCCATCTGGGTAAAAAACCACCAAAACACTTTGTAATTCTTTCAGTTAACTCATCTACAAATCCAATTCGTCAGATGGATGTAACGAATGAAGAGCCATCAATAAGTGAAACTTTAGATGCCATGAGTAGTGCTCAATTACACAGATACAACAGCATTACGATCGGTTTAATGGAGTCTAGCATTAAGAAATGGGCAGAAGACATTTCAACTCCAGAGCATCAAGTTAAAACTTATTTCATAAATGTTAGCCTAGAAGAGCACGCGGATCCAAAAATGCGTTTATTTTTTAATAAGATACCAACCAGCTTTGGTTTGAGTGAGGAAACCGTTGATAGCTTAATCAAAGGCGGCGTTGATCTTCTTCATAATAATCCGGAATATCAGCGTTTAGTTTCTGACTTGAAAGGAAGTATTGGTCCCCAAAAGTAATGATATGATTCGTATTACAATTAAATAAACAAACTAAACTAGAGAACTTAATATGATCAAACAGTTATGCCGATTATTTTTAACATTGCTGATGTGTTTTTCAGTCAACGTTCACGCCGATAAAATAGAAAACATTCTTGAACGAGGCACTTTAAAAGTTGCTGTAGCACTATTTGAACCTTGGACGATGCAAGATGAGGCCGGCGAGTTGTCAGGGTTTGAAATTGATGTGGCTCGAAATATTGCTTTTGAAATGGGGGTGACGCCAGAGTTTATTGTCTATGAGTGGGAAGATATTATTCCTGCTCTCGAAAAAGGCGAGATTGATGTGATTGCTGGTGGCATGGCGATTACTCCCGCTCGTGCGCTTAGAATTAGCTATTCACGACCTTATTCAGAGTCAGGGATTAGCTTGGCAACAAATATCGAATTAACTAAACACATTAATCAACTTGATGAGTTAGATCAGCCGGAAATTATTTTTGCTGTTGTTTCACAGGCGAAATCTTCAGAGGTGGTAAAACGTGTATTTAAACAAGCCAAAATGGTAGAGTTTGTTTCGGTAAAGGAGGCTCAACAAGCTGTTCTTGATGGTAAAGCGCATGCCTTTGCGGGTTCATCGCCACAGCCTGAATTTTTGGCTCTTCGAAACCCGGAAGTGATCGATATGCCTTTATCAAAACCCGTAGTTGCTTACATGGCAGGTTTTGGTGTTCAGAAAGGTCAGCAAGAGTGGTTGAATTTTCTTAATGCATGGATAGTTTCAAGAACGTCAGATAAATGGTTGTCTGCAACCCATAAGCATTGGTTTGCTAGTTTAAACTGGCAAGAAGAAGCTAAGCGCTAATGTATTACTCAGCAAAAACAGCTTTGTTCAATGATTATGGATCGTTGATTGCAATTAGTTTTTTGTTTGCTGCAACGATGGTATTTTCACAAGACCGTAACGAGATAATCCTGCCTGAGTTTAGCTATCCAGGTTACGAAGCTGAACTTGAAGGAAATGATTGGCGAAATGACAGCGACGCTGATGGGAATGAATGGCGTGAAAAAGCTAAAGTGGAACCATCAAAAAGTCGTATTAAATATGGTTACGATCCTAGCTATGAAGACACACAAGAACGCTACAATGATCAATACAATGATTTAAATAAACGTTTGAATAGTAGCGATGACGTCACTGCGCCTTCTCAGATCCAATTCGAATGGTAGATGAGTCGTGTTTTTTTCGTAGTTGCCAGATCCCAATTGAAAATAAAATCAAAGCAAACCAGATCAGGATAAAGGTCACCATTCTTTCGGGTGGATAAGACTCTTCAAGCACAAATACACCGATAAGAAACTGCATGGTAGGGTTGATATACATGATGAAACCCACCACAGATAAATCTGCACGACGTGTTGCCATGGCAAATAAAATCAAAGGTAAAGCTGAGAGAAACCCCACTCCAATCAACAGCAAAGTCACCGGCTGATTTGAAGCAAAATCTAGTGTTTGTGGTTGCGTTATCAGTTGCCAGCTTATCCACGCTAACGCAAACGGCAACAACCAGAGTGTTTCAATTGTCATACCGTTGATACTATTAATAGCACAATGTTTTCTTACGACGCCATATAAAGCAAAGGCAAAAGCCAGCACGATGCTGACCCATGGTAATTGGCCGAGACTGACTAGCTCCCAAATAATAGCGATAGTAGCAACAATGCCTGCCCATATTTGTAACGAATGCAGCTTTTCTTTAAAGAAAAATCGGGCAAGAATTAAGCTTACAACCGGTGTCATAAAATAACCAAGACTTGATTCGATAACGCGATGATTCGCGACAGCCCATATGTAAACCAGCCAATTAATACTGATTAAGAAGGCTGATAAAGCTAACCATGCTCTCAATTGAGGGTCTTTTAAAGCAGCACGTAACTTACCCCAATATCCGAGTAATATCGAAATTGATAAGGTGCAAACTAAAGACCAGATAACCCGTTGGGAAAGGACTTCTACGGAAGATACGCTACTCAATAAATTGAAATAAAGTGGGAAAAATCCCCAAATGCTATAGGCCGCAATAGCAAGAAGGAGTCCCTTTGTTTGTGTTTGCATGTATTTTCACTATGAGTGATAAGAAATGAAGGCCAGAATTGATTCACTAGCTGTTTAATGATTTTCCTAGAGTGATAAGTATAACAATGGACTAGTGCTAGCTAATAGAAGCAATAAGATTAAGTGAAAAATTAACAATAGAGGGGCACTTAGTAATAGTTGTATTCTTTAGCTGTGTGCTTCAAAAATGAAGTAATCTGTTACATTAATTTCATCTACTTATAAACGAGTTAATGCACTATGAATGATGTACTCAAAACTAAGCTTACATTCAAGATTCAACATCGTTTTACGGGACCAAACCCTTATTGTAAAAAAGCTGCCTTGATATCGACCTTGTCTGTAGATGGTCAACTTTCAATAGAAAAAGTGGAAGCAATCAAGCAAAGCTTAAAACATCAATACTCTGACTGGTTTGAGCTGCCAACTTTGTCGGAACAACAAACACAAGATTCTACGACCTACTTAGCAATGTTATTGGCAGTATGGGCAAAAGAATTGTTAAATTCTGTACGTGGCTTTATTCAGGCAGCGGGAGCGGTTAGTGAAAATGAAGGTTCGGCAACGTTGTGGTTGGAATATCATGATCCTATTTTGGCAGAACAAGCACTACGATTGGCGTACTCGGTAATACAAACTGAGCTCATCGGCTCAATTTCTACAAAAGAGTTAAAACAACGAGTCCATCGGTTGCAGCTCTTATGTCGCAGGCAACATCCGGATTATCAAGCACGAATTTTAATGGAAGCAGCATCAGCGAAGGCTATTCCTTTTTTGCAAATAGCTCCGGGAAGTCGGTTTTGGCAATTTGGCTGGGGTAAGCGCTCCCAAGTTTTTTTCGAGTCCAGCTCCAATTATGACGGCACAGTTGCTGGCATGATGTCTAACTCTAAGGCGGTGACCAAGCAAATATTAAATGAAATGGCGATGCCAACACCAGCACATGTTTTGGTATCACAAGCTGCAGAGTTGGCCGATGCCGCTAAAAATATCGGGTGGCCTTGTGTGGTAAAACCTTTAGATCGAGGCGGCGGTAAGGGGGTTACAGCTGAAATATACAATATGTCTGCTCTTCAGATAGCTTTTCGCCATGCTCGACAATATACAAAAGGCAAAATCATGGTCGAAGCTTTTGTTGAAGGCAATGATTATCGCTTAATGGTCGTGAATGGGCAGTTAATTTCAGCTGTACAACGTGTGCCGCCAACGGTGATCGGAGATGGGGAAAAACGAGTTCGAGATTTAGTGGATGAACTAAATAATGATCGGACTAATAATTTAGTTAAATCAAACTATAAACGTCCAGTTACCTTAGACAGTACGGTAGAAACACAATTGGCCTTGCAAAAACTTACCTTGGATAGCATTCCTGAAGATAGACAACAGGTTTTTCTCCGTAGCAATGCAAATCTATCAACAGGAGGTAGCGCTATTGATGTCTTTGATAGTGTTCATCCAGAAGTAAAAGTATTTGCTGAAATGATTTCGGATAGCTTTGGTTTAGGCGTATCTGGAATAGATTATTTAACGTCAGATATTCAACAGTCTGTTAAAGATAGTAATGGGGCATTTATTGAAGTAAATAATATGCCGGGTATGGAAGTGGCAATTGCTGCTGGGTCGAATGCTATTGATATTGGCATGAAAGTTTTAGGCAACAAGCCGGCCCGTATTCCAGTAGTGATGTTGTTAACATCAGATCTAGATGGCATCGCATCAGAACAAATTGTTGAAATAGCAAATGAATTTGGCTGGGCAACACTTTTCGGAAATCAACTGAATATTAAAGGTCTAACGTTAGCTACGAATCATTTAACGGCACCTGAGAAGGTGAGTAGTGTGCTAAAAAATAAAGCTTCGGAAGGTGCTTTAATTGTTTGGGCTGAAAATGAGCTCTATAAATTTGGTATGCCTGTGGATAATGTTGATGTGGCGATTTTAGTTAATGAATCACTGCCAGAGATGTGGTCAAAGGTGGTAAAAGAAAGTGCATCTAGCCATGTTCAATGTATAGACCTGAATAATACAATGCAGCAATGTCGCTCAATTATTAGTGATTTATCAAAAGTATAAAGTTTGCATATGCGATTAATTAATTGGTTTTAGTCTAGAAACTGCTTGTTTAAGACCATCGATGATGGGCAAGTCACGGTTATAAATATCCTTATAAAAAGTCACTTGGCCGTTACTATCTGGTTTTACGGTGAAATAGAGTAATAACACCGGTACAGTTTGTGGCAAACGTACATTTTGTAATTTACCGGATTGTAATATTTGATCAAATTGTTGCTGATTCCACTTAGTTTTATCGTTTAGCAGTAACTCGACTAACTCAAATGGTTTTTCCACGCGGATACAGCCAGAACTAAAGGCACGTTCAGCACGATCAAATAAACGTTTGCTAGGAGTGTCATGCAGATAGACCAAGTGCGTATTTGGGAACATGATTTTAATTTGCCCGAGTGCATTTTGAGGGCCGGGTTCTTGGCGAATCATATAAGGGAAGTTTCTAGCAGTGACGGATGGCCAGTCAATAGTCGATGGGTCAATCACCTTGCCTTTATGATCAACAACATTAAAATCTTTTTGGGTTAAGTAGTTACGATCTTGTTTGATTTTTGGCAAAACATCCTTACGTAAAATGGTCGGTGGTACGGTCCATGTAGGATTAAAGGTAACGTACTTTATGTCGTCTTTAAACACGGGCGTTTTGCGATAGTTTTTCCCGACCTGTGCTTTTGACTGCCAAATAATGTCATTGTTTTTGATGTAATAGACCATATAACCGGCAATATTGACTAAGACAAATTCATCCTCGACATTACGTTTTACCCAACGTAGACGTTCTAAATTAGCTTTAATTTGAGCAATACGATGTTCTACAGGCACATTCATCTGTGCTAAAGAATCTTTACCAAGAACACCATCAGGTTCGATCTGATGACGCAGTTGAAATTGTTTGATGCCAGCCTCAGTCTCTTTATCATAATCAAAATTAGTGAGATCAATTTTAGCTGTTGGTAAATCGCCATTAATTTGTAAATAAGCTTTTATTGCAGGAATACGACTATCTTGCATGCCTGGTTTGATTGTTTGGCCAGCTGGAATAGCTTGCCAGCCACCCGCTGCTGCTATTTTTTTATACTTTGCTAATGCAGCAATAAGTCCTTGATAAAAAGGCCCAGACTGTGTGTTTTCAGCGATAAACTGCTTCAAGCTGCTGGTGGATTGTAATATCGAGCTTAATTTAGCGACAGGGTCATCTGTTAAAAATTCTCGGCTCATATTCCAATTGGCATCTAAATCTTGAGGTGATAATTTGCCAAAAATTTGATGATAACTCAGTCTAATTAAAGCGTCGGTTAATATAAGGTCAAACTGGGCTTTAGATAATTTTGACCGATTAGCCAGTTGCTCGGTGATGCTTGTTAAATAATAGTCTTGTGGATTCAGACCTTGTTGTGAACTTTGTTCAATTGCCTGCAATAATGTGGTGATCTTTGCTTGCTGCTGCCATGCAAATTGGTAGTTATTTAGTTGATAGAAGTTTCGAATAAGCTCAGGCGCAGCAAGTTTAAGGCTTGCAGTATCTTGTTCCAATAATTGTTGTAGACCGAGAACATCGTTGGTCTCACTGGTCTCACTGGTCTCACTGGTCTCACTGGTCTCACTAACATCTGTGTCATAGGCAAACATAAAACTTGCCATTAAAATAATGACGAGCATGATAAAAACATAAAAGAAATATTTTTTTAAAATCATTAGTTTGAGACCAGTATGAAGGTTCGCCTAGTGTAACGGACAGATTAAAAATGAAATACCCTTTAGCATAGTAATTATTCTTTATAACATTGGGCTAGTACTGCGAATAGAGGAAATAAAATTAAATGAAAACGATATTTTTGACGTTTACAACAACGGTGGCAGCGCTTACCTTTGCTGCCAGCCTTTTCTTGAGCACTGTTTTGGGGGCCTTTGGTTTGGCGGTAAGCTCTGTAGAGAGTTTAGCTCAGCTGCAATCATCACAGAAAGTGGTCGAGAAAATGAAAACTAGGCATAAGGCAAAAAAGCTTGATGTGACCAAAAACTTTGCCAAAAGATCTGCTAAGAAAATTGCTTCAACAGCATTAGCCGCTGCCACTATTGGAACGGTAGCGGTTGTCGTTACAGTGGCGAGTATTGAAGTTGCTGATTATTGTGAAGAGAAGAAATCGCTTCAAGAAGACTACAATATTCTCTATGAAACAACAGCTGAGTTTGATTTTGATCAGTGCATAAAAGAAGGCAAGGAAGAGTCAAAAATAGTATTAGATGAGATTAAAAACTCGACGATATCATCTGCCAACGCAGCTATAGACTCGACGGTTGAATATAGTAATGAGCAATGGCTTGCCATCAAAGAGGCGAGTGCTAACGCGTATAAATCATCAGAGATGGCAACAAATGAGCTTTGGTTTTCCCTTAAAGAATGGATGACGCAATAAGCTTAGCACCTGTCTTATGTCCGGTATAGCGGTTCCAAAGCGCTATCGTCATTTAACTTCCTCGCTTGTCTATTGTTCTGTTTTATAAAACGCGTTAAAAACTGTTCACCTTGCCAAGTGCTTTTGTCTTGAGCATATAAACTTTGTTGTAAATCAGCAATTTCATTTTGCAAAGCACCATCACAATGAGATTTTATAGCTGCCAGATTAGCCGAATTAAATTTAACTTTTCCCCAAGTAATCAGGGCTTGTTGGCAAGCTGAGGCATCATTGTTCAAACAGGCTTTTTTCACTGCTGTAACGGTACTTTTTAATGCTAGATCATCATCTTGTTTACTAGGTTCGGTTTGGGCTGGTTTGAAACGTGACCAAACTATAAACATGATGGTTAATAACCAGCCGATTGCCAAAACAAATGCGAGCCATTTCCACAATGGGTTTTCAGTTGTTGTTATCACTGACTCTTGTGATTGAGCCCGCGGTGTCGTTTGTACGTCACCGTCGTTGCTGGCAGTGTCAGTCGTGACGGGTGTTTGTCCAATAGCTGTAATGGTAACAGCGGGTAGTGTGGCGATTTCCATTTTATTTAATTGAGTATTGAACCAAGGTATTTCAATAGCCGGCAATTCAAAGCTGCCAGGTGAGGAAGGAATAAACGCTGCTTTTTGTTCGCGAACGGCTATGATGCCATTGGCATTTTTCTGATCATTGCTGATTGCTTGATCAGGGTAAATCTTTAGTTGTGAATCAGTTTGTTGCAACGGTAGCTCGGGCAGCTGACTTGCAGTAATACCCGAGGCGGTCATCGTGATAGTTCGGGTCAATGGTTCACCGACATTCACTTCTAATTTTTTGTTCGACCACGATTGTTGTAGTTGCAATTTTTTGGCGGGCAACCAATGTTGGCCAGTGAAATTTTCAGGGCTTGGCAATACATTTAAGCTTATCGCTTTAGACGTTATCCTTTTAGTTTGGGTATTAGGCATATTAAAAAAGCTATTAGAACGTGAGTTGGGATCATTGATAATCAGCTGGGCACTCAATACTAAAGGTGGGATCGCAATGACACCGCTTTGCTGTGGGAAAATGGCATAACTACGCTCAGTAACACGATAGTTAACGCCTTTTATTTGTGTATTGTAGGTTTTATCACCTGCCAAATTTTCAACGATCGCATTATCTATTTTTGGTTCAGACAGCGTTGCTTGAGCAATTTGCACACGTTGATAAAAACGCACCGTATATAACACTTGAGACTGTACATAAGCTTGTTTGGGGCTGAGCTCTACATCCAGAAAAATATCTTCTGCTTTTTTGTTTTGCTGCGAAGTGGCTTTTTTTACCATAATCGTCAGAGGAGAAGATTGATCATCTCCAAAGTTAATGGCAGGCACAGTTAAGTTACCACTGCGTTTTGCCATCACGGTTAACTGCCATTTAATGCTTTTTGTTGATTTGCCATTAATCCATGATGACTGGTTGCTTTGCTGTTGATTGAGGATCTCAAAATCTTTTTTTAACGGACTAAAGTCAGGATCATCATCAGGTGATGATGTTGTGCTGAACGCTAATTGGAATGAGTCATTAATCACGACAGGGTTTCTGTCTACGGATACCTCAATTTTTGCTGCCTGAGCAGCCACAGAAATAAGCATTAAAGCGACTGTTGCTAAGAGCCATTGTCTGATAATTACCATGATTGTTCCTGCTGTGTTTTGTTTTTACGTTGACCGTATTGATATTTAAATTTACGTTTCAACAAGCCGGCGGGATCGTCGGGAATACGTTGCAACCACTGTGCATTAGCTTGCTCATCTTCAGTCATTGGTTTTTGCTGAGCATCAGCCTGTTGCTGCATTGTTGACTCGGATTCTTCTGTCTCTTTATTATCTTGTTGTTCGGCGGCTTCTTGGCTTTGTTCTTCATCGTTTTCTTGTTCAGTCTTGTTTTGCTGCTCTGATGATTCATTCTGATCAGATTGTTGTTGTTCAGACGAGTTTGATTGCTCATTCTGTTGCTGTGATTGTTCTTGTTGTTGATCAGACTTTTGTTGCTCATCTTGTTCTGATGATTGATCTGAATTTTGTTGCTGATCTTGTTGTTGTTTTAACGCTTGCTCAACCAAGTCTTTATTAAACTGGGCATCTTCATGTTCAGGATCAAGTTTCAAAGCTTGCTTATAAGCAGCCAAGGCTTCTGGTAGTTGTTGTGTTTTGGCTAACGCATTAGCCTGATTATAAAAACTATCAGCAGTATTAGACGAAGATAAAGTATCAATCGCTTGTTGATAATTCCCCGATTTATACTGCGCTGCCGCTTTCCATTCTGGTGATTGAAATTGTTGTTCAGCCTGTTCAAATTGTTGTTGTTCAAACGCACGTTGGCCTTGTTGGTCTTGGGTCAACCAAAGATCTTGCCAACCAAAGGCATAACTATCTTGTGGAAACGGTAACAACAGTATCACCGGCACAATCAATAAACCTTTTCTAAAATACAAAGCGACCAAAGGCAGAATCAATAACAATAACCAAGGTCCTTTTTCAGCCCATTTTTCAATTAAATGTTGTTGTTCTTCGGCGGCATTCTGCGAATTTGGCGTATCCATTTTATTGATAATGGCGCTGATATCACTATCATCAGCTTGAATGTTTTGATAGATCCCGCCATGAGTTGTGGCCAAATTTTCTAAGCTTGCAGCATCCAATTTAGGCACCACAATATTGCCTTTACGATCCTTTAAAAAACTGCCATTACTTAAGGTAATGGGAGCACCATCAGCCGTGCCTACACCTAATACTGATAATTGATAGTCACCAAGCAATGCGGTTGCTTTTTTTGCGACACCATCATTAATAGCATCACTGATTAATAAAATGCCACCTTGTGTTTGACCCGCTTGTTGTAATAATTCAACGGCTTGTTCTAAGGCCGCCAGTGTATTGCTACCTTGGCGGGGCATAATGTCAGTGGTTAATGCATTTAATTGGCTATTAATGGTGTGAATATCTTCAGTCAGCGGTGTCACAGTAAACGCATCACCGGCATAAACAATTAAAGCCGTTAAGCCATCTTTGCGTTGCGAAAGCAGATCGGAAATTTTATAACGAGCACGAACTAAACGACTGGGTTTGATATCAGTGGCATTCATTGAACGTGATAAATCCAAAGCAATAACCACCGCGACATCATTACGAAAAACAGGAGATGGTAAACGTTCCCATGTTGGACCCGCTAAAGCCAAAATAGCTAATACACTAGCAATAGACATAAAAGCTAATGTCCAGTGCTGTTGGCGGCCAGCTTTATCTTGCAAAATATAAGGCAGTAACTCGGCATCACAGACATTGTCCCAATTGCCGTGAGCGAGTTTGTTCTTTAATAACAGCACAATAAAAACGCTGGCTGGTATCAAAGCAAGTAGCCAAAAAGGGCGAATAAAGTGAAAGTCAGCTAACATCATAACCACCTCAATCGCTTGATAATAATAAGACTAGTCAGTAATAACGCTAAGGCTAATGGCCATGGATAAAGCTCGCTCATTGGGCGGAAATATTGTGTATCTTTATCTGTCGGTTCTAATTGGTCTAATAGCTGATATATTTTTTCTAACTCTTGGGTACTTCTTGCTCGAAAGTATTGGCCACCGGTTTGATCGGCAATGGCAGTTAAGGTTTTTTCATCTAGATCACGTGATGGATTCACTTTGCGATTACCAAATAAGGAACGCACAATCATTTCATCTGCACCGATGCCAATGGTGTAAATTTTTAACTGATTATCGGCCGCTAATTGTGCCGCTTGCAGTGGTGATACTTCACCAGCAGTATTGGCACCATCGGTTAATAAAATCAAAACACGACTGTCCACCGGCTGATTTTTTAAGCGTTTAACGGCAAGTCCAATTGCATCCCCAATAGAGGTGGCAGGATCATCATCGGTAATGCCGATAAAAGATTCAGATAATAAGGTGGCCACCGTTTTATGATCAAAGGTCAAAGGTGTCTGCACATAAGCCGTGGTGCCAAATAAAATAAGACCAACTCGATCACCTGCACGGCGATTGATAAATTCACTGGCCACCTGTTTGGTGGCATCTAAACGGGCAACATAACGATTGCCAATCACAAAATCTTCTTCTGACATACTGCCAGAAACATCCACCGCCAACATTAAGTCACGGCCACTAACACCTTGTTCGATAGGTTCTCCCAACCATTGAGGTCTGGCACATGCCAAGACTAAGGCTAACCAAGCGATGCTTGCAATGAGTAATAACCATTGTTGATTGGTATTAATAGATTGTGTTGCTGTGCCATCAAAGTCATCAAGAAAAGGAATTTTCAATGCCGCTTGTTGTGCTGGAACATGGCTAGGCAACCACCAACGAACTAGTAAGGGAAGAGGTAAGACGGCTAACAACCAAGGCCATTCAAAGTGCAGCATTATTTCTGCCCCTTTAACCAAGTTTCGCTTAGCGTAAACAGGGCTGCGATATCGACATCATTTGGCAACGATTGACGATAATGAGCATCAGCTAAACAGCGGCCAATACCCTGACTGAACGGTGAGCCTTCGATTGAACTATCAAGAAATTCAAGCCAAGCATCTCCGGTTAGGCCGGCACTTTGTTCTCGTGGAGCAATACTGATGGCAACACGACGTAATAATTGTGAAAGGTGTTGTAGTTTTTGCAGATCATTAGTTTGTTGGTCGAGTTTGATCGTGGCTAATAAATGTTTGGCACTTTTTATTGCAGTATGGCGAGTCAGCCTTTTATATAAAAACCAACAAAAATATAGGCTCAAGGCAATCAATATTAATAATAACCACCAACCAATCGCCGGAGGCCAGTTGCCGATGGCCTCAGGAAGATGAATATCTCGTAATGGTAAGTCTTCAGGCATTAGCGAAGCACCTCCACAGGATCATCAGTGGTGGCACACTGCAATAAAGTCACTCGCCATTTTTTACTTAAGGTTTGCAAATATTGCTGTTGTTGCTGGAAGCGCTGTTGATAATTCAAAATGCGTTGTTTGTCACCACTATCAATAAATACATCACGCAAACCATTGGTTAAACGATAGATGCCTTTCTCTGGAAAGTGGCTTTCTAAAGGATCATAAACGTGAATCAATACCAACTCACAATGGCGTGTTAAACGAGATAGATGTGCTTCTGACGAGGCATCAAAACCACGAAAATCGCTGATGATATAAACCAAACTGCCGGGGCGAACATGATGATTTAAACGAGATAAAACATGGTTTAAGTCCATCTCTGATTCAGTGGCAAAATTAGGTTTTGCTAAGGTATTTAAAAAACGTAACAAAGCATGTTTGCCACTTTTAGGTTTCAACTCTTTGCTATCGAATTGGTTGAAAACTTGGCCACCAATTTGATCACCTTGCCGTTGACCTGCCCAAGCGAGCAAAGCTGCAATTTTGGCAGCTTGCACCGACTTAAAGACACCACGAGTAGCAAAATCCATAGTTGGTCGATAATCAACCGCAATAAAAACCGGACGCTCTCGTTCTTCGCGATAAATTTTAGTATGTGTTTTATCACTGCGTGCAGTGACTCGCCAATCGATGCTGCGAATATCATCACCTGGTTGATAAATTCGTGTTTCATCAAATTCCATGCCCCGTCCTTTAAGACGTGACATGTACTCACCACTTTGAGCTGAACGGATCTGCCCATGACGTAAATTTAACGCCGATGCTGATTTAGCAAGGTCGATCAGCGTTTTTAATTGAACAGAAACACGTTCAAATTGATTGCGTGCAACAGCGTTCATTTAAGGCACGGCAACTCGAGCAATTAATTCTTGGATAATATGGTCTGGCGTAATGCCTTCGGCTTCAGCCTCATAAGATAAAATCAAACGATGACGCAAGACATCAAATACCACATCTTGAATATCTTCAGGGCTAACAAAATCACGTTGTTGCAACCAAGCTTTAGCGCGAGCACAGCGATCTAAAGCAATGCTGGCACGAGGGCTAGCACCATACTGCAACCATGATGCTAAATCATCACCATAAGCAGCCGGGTTACGTGTTGCCAGAATTAATTGCAATAAATACTGCTCCAAAGCATCACTCATAAAAATATCTAATACTTCTGTGCGAGCGGTAAACAGGGCTTGTTGGCTAATTTTTTCTATTGAATTATCTTGGTGTGTCAATTCACCTCTGGCTTCAGCTCGTGCTAAATGCAAAATATCTTTTTCATGTTCAGCATGAGGATAATCGATATTGATATGCATCATAAAACGATCAAGTTGAGCTTCAGGCAAAGGATAAGTGCCTTCTTGCTCGATCGGATTTTGTGTTGCCATGACCATAAATAATTCAGGCAAAGGATAAGTTGCAGCGCCAACGGTAATTTGTCGTTCAGCCATCGCTTCTAATAATGCTGCTTGCACTTTGGCCGGCGAACGATTTATTTCATCTGCCAAAATAAGATTGTGAAATAAAGGCCCTTTTTGAAATTCAAAGGTGCCTTGTTGCGGACGATAAATCTCAGTGCCGGTTAAATCGGCGGGTAATAAATCAGGCGTAAATTGCACTCGATGAAAATTAGCTTCGATGCCTTGGCTTAATACATTAATCGCCCGTGTTTTAGCCAAACCCGGTGCGCCTTCAACCAAGAGGTGACCGTCAGCTAACAAGGCGATGATCATTCGTTCAATTAAAGTGTCTTGGCCAATAATATGTTGACTGATGTAGTTTTTAAGTTGCTGCACAGCAATTTGAGCATTGCTTAAACTTGCTTCTGACATGTGAGATTGTTCCCTTGCATAAATTTATCGGCGTAAAAGCTAGATCACGCGTTTTCGTTAGCGCCGTTATTCTATATAAATTCACCTAAGACGTAACCCTCAGCAGATAAGTTCCAGCAAAAAACAGGGAATTAATTTAAATAGTGATAGCTAGATCACAAAATACAGACTTACCTTTATTGAAGCCTTGCAATCAAGCATGTTGACTAGTACGAGATTAAGAAATTATTTTCGGATAGAAAATAACTTACTGAAATTAGAAATTTCTAGAATTTCTAATACTTCTTTTTTGCAATTTATAAGTTCGATAGCGATAGTTTTTCCACTCTGCTCAACATAGTCGCGAAGTATTAATAACATACCTAGTGCAGCACTATCGATGAAGTCTGTTTTGCCAAAGTCGATGAGAACGGCCTTTGTTTTTTCATTGATGTTTTGTTCGTATGCTTGACGAAATTCTCCTTGGTGATGGAAATTGAACTGTTGATCAAGCTGGATAGTCATGGCGTCTTCTTTTGTAAGTATATATATGGACATGGATTTTCCTTTAACTATATATTGGCCGTTGAAGATAGCTTAGTATTTAGTGCTAATATGAATAGTACACCTTGGCGATAGTTTGTACATGGATAGACATACTGAGTTTAGGATCGAAACGCGTTATAGAAGTTAAGTTATCTCGTTGTTGGACTATCATGAGGAAATAGCTACATGTTAAGCCTGCCGAAAATTTCGATTAAAGTGAATATATTAACCGTTATTCTGACGGTAGCCACGTTAATTGCCTCGTCATTATTAGTTTCGCAATATCATTTCAGTCAAAAATTAGCGATTGAATCTACTCATGAAACATTTGAACTGATATTTAAGAATCTTACTGAGCATTGGCATGGTGAGGGTGACGATATACGTAATATTCTTTTGGCAAAACACGATCAAAGTGAGTTGCTTGAGCCCATTACGTTTGACCCTTTCCACCCTGCTTTAGATAGTTTGGTT
>ENA-ORXI01000976-ORXI01000976.1-sediment-metagenome-genome-assembly--contig:-NODE-976-length-23189-cov-43.688776_pt1 | contig 23189 bp, 23 predicted proteins | sample MGYA00237861_ERZ511468 | MGnify/ENA primary metagenome ERZ511468 (study PRJEB26299, sample SAMN06266213) | sediment metagenome | isolation source: Hudson Canyon methane seep mesocosm | place...
CAGAAGCTTGTACTTATGTGATTTATGGCGCGACTGGAAATTTGTCGCGCATTAAATTAATGCCCGCTTTGTATCATTTGGATGTTGAGAATTTATTGCCAGAAGGGACTAAAATTGCTGCTCTAGGTCGTAGAGACTGGGATCAGCAAAAATGGCAATCTGAAGTCCGTGACATGATAGAAGCTAAAGCGCGCGATGGAATAGATGAAAGCATCTTTAAGCGTTTTTGTGAGCGTATGTATTATCATAAAGGTGATATTAAGGACCCGAAAAGTTATGAGGCATTAGCAGCAACGATTAATGCTGATGATTTTCCACAAAATAAAGCCTTTTATTTGTCAGTGAGCCCATCTGATTTTGGTAGCATTGTTGAGTTATTAAGTGATGCGGGACTATTAACTGAAGAGGCCGGCTGGAGCCGAGTTGTTATCGAAAAGCCTTTTGGTTATGACTTGCAAAGTGCGCAATCATTACAGCGACGTATTGGTAAATTCCTCAGAGAGGATCAAATCTATCGAATTGATCATTATTTAGGTAAAGGTACCGTGCAAAACTTATTGGTTTTCCGTTTTGCCAATACCATGCTGGAGCCGCTGTGGAACCGTAACTATATTGATCACATCCAAATTACTCATTCAGAAGAACTTGGTATTGGCTCAAGAGCGCAATATTATGATACTTCGGGAGCAACGCGAGACATGTTACAAAGTCATTTATTACAATTAATGACCTTGGTGACAATGGAACCCCCTGCTTCAATGGAAGCAGAAGCGCTACGTGATGAGAAAGTTAAGGTTCTAAAGTCTGTACGCCCGATTCCTAAATCAGCCGTAAATGCTCATGCTTTTCGTGCACAGTATTCTGCCGGCAATCAGAATGGTGAAAAGGTTAAAGGTTATTTGCAAGAAGAAAACGTACCTGCTGATAGCGTGACTGAAACTTATGCGGCGTTAAAACTCTATGTTGATAACTGGCGCTGGAAAGATGTGCCTATTTATTTACGGACAGGCAAACGTATGGCAAAAGCACAATCGACTATCTCGATTTGTTTTAAAGAGCCACCTTTACAGTTTTTCCGTGATACCCAGGTAAAATGTACTAGCCCTAACTGGTTATTAATGGGGATTCAGCCAGAAGAATGTATCCGCATGGAAATGACGGTTAAAGAACCGGGTTTGGAAATGAGCACACGACTCACTAGTCTGGATGCGAGTTACCGTAACGAAGATGAGCATCATACGGATGCTTATGAAGACTTATTGCTTGATGTGATTGAAGGGGATCGTTCTTTATTTTTACGAGCGGATGAAGTGGAAGGTGCCTGGAAAATTGTTGACCCTATTTTACAAAAATGGTCAGAGGATCGCGATTATATATCGACATACCCAGCAGGTTCCTGGGGTCCCGATGAGTGTAAGCGTCTTTTTGACAAAGAAAAACAACATTGGCGCGCCTCATTAACCCCGGAATGTAAGTAATTATGCAAACAATAAACCAATGGCATCAATTTGACTCAGCCGCACAAGTGGCTGATGAAGTGTTAGAGCAAATTCTAAAAAGTGCTGCAAGTGCAATTGCTGAAAGAGGCTGTTTTAAACTGGTTTTAGCCGGTGGAAGCACACCAGAAAAAATCTACCAACAACTGGTCAGTGCAAAAACTGATTGGTCAAAATGGATGATTTATTATGGTGATGAGCGCTGCTTGCCTGCAGATGATAAAGATAGGAACAGCATAATGGCTGCCAATGCTTTATTGTCTAAAGTGGGCATTTCTGCTGACAATGTTTTTACCATGCCGACTGAATTAGGTGCAGTAGAAGCTGCTGTAAAATATCGTGAAGCGATTGCTGATGTAGATCAATTTGATCTGGTTCTATTAGGCATGGGAGAAGATGGGCATACAGCTAGTTTATTTCCTGGCCATGTAAATAACCAAAATGAAACGGTTCATGAAGTTTATAACTCACCTAAACCCCCTTCAGATAGAATCTCTTTAAGTGCAAAAACTTTGGCAAACACGCGTCAATGTTTTTTTATTGTAACGGGTGCATCAAAAGTCGATCCTGTAAAGCAGTGGAAGCAAGGTATAGATATTCCTGTTTCAACAATTACACCAGCTGCTGGTGTTGATATTTATATTGATAATGCTGCAATTGGGGAAGAACAGAACAGCTAGCTAGCTAGCTGCATTATTTTTAAAAATCAAACAAAGGCGGGCTAAAGCCCACCTTTGTTTGATTATTTGGATCTGCTCCTGATTAAATAGCTAAATCTTGGTTTCTGCTCTCAGATCCACGCTGCTGGTTTTTCCAGTCACGATGCTTAATCATAATATCCAAAACCTCTTGAGGGTCATCCGTTAGTACAATCAAATCCAAGTCTTCCTTAGAAATAGTTTCATACTCAATTAAGGTTGTTTTGATCCAGTCCATTAGCCCCCCCCAGAATTCGGTACCAAATAAAATAAGTGGGATAGGATAAATCTTATGGGTTTGCATTAAAGTTAACGATTCAAAAAACTCATCTAATGTGCCAAACCCACCAGGCATACAAATATAACCCATAGAATACCTGACAAACATCACTTTACGTACAAAGAAATAGCGAAAGTCCAGAGATAAATCCTGGTACGGGTTAGGGTCTTGCTCCATTGGCAACTCGATATTAAGCCCGATAGAAGGTTGTTTTTGCAAATGAGCGCCTTTGTTAGCAGCTTCCATAATACCTGGTCCGCCACCACTGATAATGGCAAAATCATTTTTCCCTAATAGCTCGGCAAGTTCTACAGTTTTTATATAATCGGGATGATCAGAGCTTAAGCGGGCAGAACCAAAAATAGAAATTGCATCGCATAACCCTGAAAGACGGTCAAACCCTTCAGTAAACTCACTGATAATTCTAAAAATACGCCAGGATTGATCACCTTTTAAATCATCAATAATACTGGACGTATCATGGTTATTATTTTTACATAGCATATCTATTCCTTATAATGAGTGGATTATTTTTCCTGCTTGTATTGTCTTTGTCACACGACCTTTCATTGTTTCACCCCAATAAGGTGTATTACGCCCAGCACTTTTCCAGTTATCCTGACTAATTTCCCAATGCTGTTCAGTATCAAAAATACACAAATCTGCAGGCAAGCCAGAACTTAATGAACCACTTTGTATATTTAAAATTCTGGCTGGCTTATAGGTTAACGCAGCAACCCCTTGACTAAGGGTAATGGCATTATCCTTAACTAATTTAAGCATTAAAGGCAATAATGTTTCCAAAGAAGAAACGCCCGGCTCAGTTTCTGGAAAAGCCCCCAGTTTTGCATCTAAATCATGTGGCTGATGATCAGAGCAGATGGCATTAATCGTACCGTTTGCCAAACTTTCTCTCAGTTGCAGCTTATCTTTGTCGGTTCTAAATGGGGGTAAAACATGATACGCACTATTAAACGGTTCAATATCATTTTCCGTTAAATGTAACTGATGAATGGCAACATCTGCTGATACTTTAAGGCCATATTTCTTAGCCTGCTGAATTTTAATGGCAGACCGTTTACTGCTTATCTGGCTAAAATGTAATCGACAGCCTGTTAATTCAGCAAGCTCCAGACATTGTGCTACAGCAATCGATTCTGAAGCTTCAGGTATGCTGGGCAGACCATAGCGAGTCGCAAAAGCACCTTCATTAGCACAGCCATTATTACTTAAAGAAGGGATATCTGGATGATAAATAACTAATAGATCATGACTACAGGCATACTCCATGGCACGACGCAACACCAGCAAGCTTGAAAAAGGTACGTCGGCATTACTCACAGCAATACATCCTGCTTCTTTAAGGGCATACATGGAGCTTAGTTCCGACCCCGCAAGACCTTGTGTTAATGCAGCTATAGGAAAAACGTTGTTGTAATGCGCTTTTTCTGCTTTATCATGAATAAGCTCAACAACTGCTTGAGTATCAATAACAGGCCGGGTATCGGGGGGGAGACATAATGAAGTAACACCAGCCGCTGCCGCTGCCGATGTTTCGCTCAAAAGTGTGCCTTTGTATGACTGCCCAGGGTCTCTAAGCCTGACGCTAAGATCAATGAAGCCTGGAGAAACAAATTGCGAGGAAGCATCGATAGTTTTGTCTGCCGTAAAGTCAAAACCATTGGTTTCTGATGTGTGAACGGCAACTATTTTTCCATCCGCCAAATATACCGAGCCGGTTTTATCAATATTATTGGCAGGATCAATAATATGTCCATTTGAAATATGTATTTTACTCATTGCGCCACTCCATTATGCTGCATAGTCAGTGACATAATGGCCATACGTACTGCAATACCATTACTGACTTGCTGAAGTATTACTGATTGAGGTCCATCTGCAATACTGGACTCCATTTCTACCCCGCGATTAATAGGGCCAGGATGCATCACAATGGCATCTGGTTTTGCTAGTTTAAGCCTTGCTTCTGTCAGCCCAAAACATTTGAAGTACTCTCTTTCGCTAGGCAAAAGTGCCGCTGTCATACGCTCTTTTTGTAGCCGCAACATAATAACAACATCAACACCTGCTAAGCCCTCTTCTAAATTGTTATAAACAACAACACCTAAGCTTTCAACATGAGAGGGTAATAAAGTTTTTGGAGCAATCACTCTGATTTCTTTTACCCCTAAAACATTAAGCGCTTGAATCTGTGAGCGAGCAACACGGGAGTGTAAAATATCACCAATAATAGCTACTTTCAGAGGCTTAAAGTCTTGCTTATACTGGCGGATGGTAAACATATCCAGCATGGCTTGCGTAGGATGCGCATGTTGACCATCACCTGCATTAATCACACTGATATGCGGGGCCGTATTTTGAGCAATAAAATGTCCAGCACCACTAATAGCATGCCTAACGACAAACATATCCACGTGCATAGCTTCCAGGTTATGAATCGTATCTAATAAACTTTCACCTTTGGAAGTCGCTGATGTCGCAATATTTAAGCTAAGTACATCTGCCGATAAGCGAGTGGCAGCCAACTCAAAGGTTGTACGCGTGCGAGTACTGTTTTCAAAAAACAGGTTAACAATGGTTTTTCCTCGCAACAAAGGCACTTTTTTAACCTGCTGCTTCGACATACTGGTAAATGACTCAGCTGTATCGAGAATTTCCGTGAGTATTGGCTCGTTAAGTCCATCGATACTCAGAAAATGTTTTAGTTTACCATTTTGATTAAGCTGTATATTAGTCATCAGATTCTGTAGGGAATGATTGAATGTGAATACCTAAGGGGGCAGGCCCTGTTAATTTTATGCGTTGCCCTGGCGGTAAAGTAATTGAGCACCCACTACAATCCGGCTGGAGCGGTACTTGTCGACCATCCCTCTCAATTAGCACACCTAAAACTACCTGATTAGGACGACCATAATCAAAAATTTCGTTTAATCCAGCACGCACTGTTCTTCCAGTGTAAAACACATCATCAATTAAGATGATATCTCTACCTTCCATATGTGCTGGCAATTGACAAGGCTTTACTTGTGGATTCATTCCGCACTGTGAAAAATCATCTCGATAAAAAGAAATATCCATAAGTCCGAGAGGCTCCTCAATAGCAAGCTGTTGATGCAGATGCTCTGCAACCCATGCACCGCCACTGTGAACTCCTATCATAATAGGGTTTATTAGTTTTCTTTGTTTAATTTGCTGGCGCAGGTTTGCTTCTAATTTGGTGAGCAACAAAGGTATTTCAAGTGTGTTATCTGTCATAAGTTTTTTTGGTTTAGCCAGCTTTGTAATATTAATTGGGCTGCAAGTTGATCTTGCACCTCCCATAATTTCCCTGCGCTTACATGAAGATCATCATATAGCATTTGTTTTGCTTCAAACGTTGAGAAGGCTTCATCAATTTGAAAAACAGGCAAGTTATAACGGCCTTCTAATTGTCGGCAGAATTTCTGCATTCTAGGTGTGATGATATTATCAGAACCATCCGCCTGTTTAGAAATACCAACGACTAACCCTGAAGGTTGCCACTCATTAATAAGCTGGGAAATAATAGTCCAGTTAGGCTGCTGTTTAATTGATCGAATCGTTTGCAATGGACTCGCTAATAATGTTGCTGTTTGACCAACCGCCACACCAATTTTTTTATTTCCAAAGTCAAAACCTAAATAGGTGTCAGCATTCGTCTTGGCTGCCAGTGGGTCCGAATAATTAACTTTACCCATGACCAGCCGGAATAGTTAACTGGTTAATATCAATCCCTATACTGTTAGCAGCACTTATCCAACGCTGCTTAGCCGGTGTTTTATATAGAATATGTTCGTTATAAGGAGTGTTTAACCAGGCATTACTGACGATTTCTTTTTCCAGCTGTCCTTCTCCCCAACCTGCATAACCTAAAGCAATTAAATATTGTTCAGGTCCTTCGCCTGCAGCAATGGATTCTAAAATATCACGGGAACTGGTTAAAGACGTGGTGTCTGATATTGCTATGGACGACTCCCAGTTAGTGTCTCCAGTGCTGTGAATAATAAAACCTCTTTCTTGTTGAACGGGCCCCCCTGAAAAAACCGGTGTCTCATTAATTTTTTGTGTCGGAGATGATATTCCCATCTGCTCAAGAATATTCCCCAGTTTCATACCTGAAGGACGATTAATAACAATAGCTAAAGCACCATCCTCATTATGCTGACATAAAAAGCTCACACTGTGAGAGAAATTAATATCCTCCAGATTTGGCATGGCAATTAAAAACTGATTGGTTAAATACTCGGTATTTGTCATTGTTTATTTGGACTAAATAGTCATTGCCCTAACGGGTAGTTATGCCTGATTCATCAGAGAACTTCCATACTCTGGGAATAACCAAGACATCAAGTTCTTTCAATAGTTCTGTCGGTAAAGCGGCAAAGGGAGCGCTCAGTCTTACAATGCGCTTAGCCGCATCATCAAGCGCTTTATTACCGGAAGATTTGGTAATACGAATACTATAGATACTCCCGTCAGGGTTTATTCCCACATCCATCGTTAAAGTGCCTGAGAAACCTTTTTTCCTAGCGACTTCAGGATAGTTAAGATTACCCGTGCGTTCAACTTTATTTTCCCAGTCCTTCATATATTGAGCAGCAACATATTTATGAGTACTGACAGAGTTAACAAATTTAATTTTTGTTTTTTCTGACGTTTGCTGACTATGCCTAATCTGCGCACCTAGCTGAGCAATTTGTTTTTGCAATGATTCAGCAGATAATTTTGGTCGTTTTTTCTGGGAAGGTGCTTTTTGTTTTTTGCTTGTCGTGATTTTTTCCACAGCCTGCTTTTGAGTAATCAGTTTTTTTACCGATTTAGGTTTACTCACTTTTTGGCTTTTATGCGGGGAAGGCTTTTTATTTGCACTTTTCCCTTTGCTAGGTAGTTTTTGTTTCGGAGGCGTTGGTTTCTTGGACTGTCTTCCCGCTCCCACTTGATTATCCTGAGCTAAGTATTTAGCCTTTTTAGGCGCTTTTCTTGCTGGAGAGCTGGATAAGGTTATTTCAATCTGTTTGTTAACTTTCTCAGGCAGAGGGGTAGAGAAATTTATTCCCAGCAACAAAATGGCATGAATAATCGCTGCAAAGAACAAAGCAATAAGCAATGAGTCACTGACTGAAATACTTGGCTGTGAAACATGAAAATGATGTGCACTTGACATTGGCAGCTTAGGATCTCTGTAATGACGCTTCAATATGATCCATTAATTGACCACTAATATTAAGGCCAAATTGATTATCAAGCTCTTGTACACAGGTTGGGCTAGTGACATTGATTTCTGTTAGAAAATCTCCAATCACATCGATACCAACAAAAACCAAACCTTTCTCCTTTAATGTCGGCCCAACCTGTTTAGCAATCCACAAATCTCTTTCTGTTAACTCTCGCCCTTCTGCTCGGCCACCTGCAGCAAGATTACCTCGGGTTTCGCCTTTCGTCGGTATGCGAGCCAAAGCATAGGGTACCGGTTCGCCATTGACTATTAAAATGCGCTTATCGCCGTCTTTAATATCGGGAATATAACGTTGCGCCATAATATAGCGTGTTGAATATTCCGTCATTACCTCAAGAATAACATTGAGATTAGGATCATTTTCACGAATATGAAAAATTGACGTCCCTCCCATGCCATCAAGAGGCTTCAATATGATCTCTTTGTGTTCCTTTAGAAAGTTTTTGAAACGTTCAGGCTCTCTGGCAACTAAAGTACTGGCGCAACACTGAGGAAACCAGGCGGTAAATAACTTTTCATTAGCATCCCTTAGAGACTGCGGCTTATTAACAACATAAGTCCCTAATCGCTCCGCTTGCTCTAGCAAATAGGTTGCATAAATATATTCCTGATCAAAAGGCGGATCTTTACGCATAATAATCGTATCCAGGTCAGCTAATGAAATATCCTGTTCATCAGAAAATTGGTACCAATTATTCGGATCGACTTTAACGGTAACTTTTCGGGTTCTAGCAAAGGGTTCGCCATTACTCAAGTACAAATCGTTGAGTTCCATGTAATGAAGCTCCCAGCCTCTGGATTGGGCCTCTAACAACATGGCAAAGCTAGTGTCTTTTTTTATGTTGATGAGGTCAATGGAATCCATGACCATGCCTAGTTTAATTGTCATTAAAACTCTCGTATAATATTTATTATGACGATTTTATCAAATTTATTTTAATAATGGTATTTACCTTGAAAAGAATTTTTGGTATAAAGGTCGGCTAAACTTAAAACAGGCACTGTCAGAGGTAATCATGTCTAAAATATGTCAAGTAACAGGGAAGCGTCCTGTTTCTGGAAACAATGTATCACACGCAAACAATAAAACTAAAAGACGTTTTAATCCTAACCTTCATCAACACAGATTTTGGGTTGAAAGCGAAAACCGTTGGGTTCGTTTAAGAGTTTCTGCAAAGGGTATGCGCATTATCGATAAGAAAGGTATTGATGCTGTTCTTGGTGACATGCGTAAAGCTGGCGAAAAAGTTTAATAGGATTAAAGACAATGCGCGATAAAATAAAATTAGTATCTAGTGAAAATAACGGTCACTTTTATACAACAACAAAAAACAAAAGAACAATGCCTGAGAAAATGGAGATCAAAAAGTACGATCCTGTTGCTCGCAAACACGTTATGTACAAAGAAGCTAAAATAAAATAGTCATTTTGTATTTGTCGGATTCATAGGGCTTGCCTATAGAATCCGACAAATAAGCTTTATCCCTCCTTAGCTAGAACCCCCTCCAATTTTTAAGGTATCAAGCACTGCCTTTAGCTTTTCAGACTGCTTATAAAGCACACGATACTTTTTCTCCAAATCCTCTTTTTCAGCACTTAATTTTTTGACCGTCTCTTTTAGCTTTTTATTTTCACTAAGCAAATCATCAGCATTAACGGCAATTTCTTCGAATGAAGCAGGTTCTGAGTCATTATCTGTTGCTATACCATCCCCAAATAACGTCTCAACACCATCATCTATAGAAAATTCAGCCGTAGGTTTATTTTGATCATCTTCTATAGATACAGCATCCATCCCTCCTTTAAGGATAAATGCCCCGATTTTATGACGTAACAATAAAAATGCAGCAGCTTCGCTAGTTTTACCATTCTCACAAATAACGATAACCGGTTTTTTCTTATCAAATATTTTAAGCTGCATGCGTAATGAGAAAAAAGGCGCATTGACACTGCCAGGCAGGTGCTGCGCCTTATATTCATCAGGCGCACGAACATCGAGCAAGATGAAATCTTTGTTAGCTTCTGAATTAATTTCAGAATAGGGTATGTATTTGAGTGATGGCGTTTTAATTAAAGAAATGAATTTATCTTTACTTAGACGCAGTAGTGTTGATTTAGTTAGCGCAGTAATGTTTACATTGCGGGGCTCACCAGATAACAACGAATCTTCACCAAAAGTATCCTGACTACGTAACAAGCCCAGCTTAATTTCTTTAGCATTGGCGGAAGCCTTACGAGAGAGCATACACTGCCCTTTTTTAATCAGATAATAAAAGTCGCCTGGGTCACCTTGTTTAATAACAACATCCCCTTTTTCGTAGGCGACCTCTTCAAGACCGATTAAAATTTTCTGTAAATTTGCCGGAGGAAGCGCTCTAAAGATAGGCGACTTTAATAATGTCGACATCCAGTCATCGTCATCTTCTTCTGTTTCAGTTTCATCAGTGACCATATAACTATTTTCCTCTTCATAACATGGACTCGGCAGATTGTTTATAGTATCAATATTTAGCCGCAAAAAGCGAACTGTAGAATTGCTGAAAGCATCAATCTTTCTAGGAATTTGGTGAGCCAAAGCAAAACGCGATGATTCTGTACCAGAACTTATTGTTTCTACACTAAGCTGCTCGGACTGAAGAGAAACGCTGCCATCAATTAAATAAATTAACTCATTAGTGCTATCATTCCGTTTGAATAAAAAAGTATTCTTTTTAGCGCTTTCAACGGAAATATTTTGGCAAAGCACCTCAAACTGACTCGCAGGAATCGTTGCCAAAGGAATTAGCTGGCGAATAATTTGTCCGTCTTCTGAATGAATATCTACGGTCATTTATAAAGTTAGGTGTTTTAGGCTTACTACAATTATTTTCCATAAAGTAATTTAAAGCAAGGCTAAACATTTTTTAAATACCATTGTCCATATTGGCTTTATTGAATATTTTGGCTTGGGCAGCAAAATCAATTTAACTTAATCATGTTTGAACTCAACAAATGAACCTCTTTAAAAACACAAAAACAGTCTTACCTATTTTATTTTTTATAATTTACTCATCAGTAAATATGGCTGCTTTACCTCTCTATGTTGAGGGACAGGCCTTACCTTCATTAGCGCCTATGCTGGAAAAAAGCATGCCTGCCGTCGTTAATATTTCAACGACAAAAAATATTGATCACAGAGTAAACCCTTTGCTTAGAGATCCATTTTTGAGGCATTTCTTTCAACTCCCACGCAAACAAAGACAACAAAAAAATAGCTTGGGCTCAGGGGTTATTATTGATAAGGATAAAGGCTATGTTCTGACGAATAACCATGTTATTGATAAAGCAGATAAAATCATGGTGACCCTACGAGATGGCCGCCAGTTCAATGCGGAGCTATTAGGAACAGACCCCGAAGCAGATGTTGCTGTTATCCAGATCGCAGCAGAAAATTTAACAGAATTAGCTATTGCTGATTCTAATAAGCTAAAAGTAGGCGATTTTGTTGTCGCTATTGGCAACCCTTTTGGCCTAGGTCAAACGGTTACCTCTGGCATAGTCAGTGCTTTAGGCCGAACTGGCTTAGGCATAGAAGGCTATGAAGACTTTATTCAAACAGATGCCTCAATCAACCCAGGCAATTCGGGGGGGGCACTCGTCAATCTACGTGGTGAATTTGTTGGCATGAATACCGCTATCCTTGCGCCTAGCGGAGGGAATGTCGGCATTGGTTTTGCCATTCCTTCTAATATGGTGATGACACTTAAACAATCACTGGTTAAGCATGGCGAAGTAAAAAGGGGCTTGCTAGGTGTTACCACTCAAGATTTAACGCCTGATCTTGTAAAGGCTTTTGATTTAAAAAACAAACATGGTGCGGTAGTTAGCAGAGTAGAAGGCAATTCTGCTGCCGATAGAGCAGGTATTGAGCCGGGTGACATTATTGTGTCACTAAATAGTCGTAAAGTTAAAAGCAGCCATCAAATAAGAAATGTGATTGGGTTGATGCAAATTGGTGATGAAGTCCTTATCGATTTGGTACGGGGAAGCGAAACAAAAACAGTGTCAGCAACCATAGGAAAACCTCAGCAAGCTAAAATTAAAGGAGACAAGTTACATCGAAAGCTTAAGGGAACCGTTTTAATGGCAACTCAAAAAGGGCAGCTTGAAGGCGTGGTATTAGCACAAATAGTTCAAAATTCATATGCTTGGGGCAGAGGCTTACGGCCAGGAGACATTATTGTTTCAGCCAACCGTTACCGAGTGCGTAACTTAGACCAACTCGCTCAAGTTATTGATCCCAGGCGAGCATTAGTCATTAATATACAAAGAGGTTCAGAAGCCTTTTTTCTGGTTTTAAAATAAGGAAACAACGTGAGTTTGGATAAACAATTTATTGCTTTAAACATTGCGGTTTTAACCATTTCTGATTCAAGAACAGAAAGTGACGACAAATCAGGCAAAACATTAGCTGATCGCATAGAAAGCGCAGGGCATCAGGTTTTTGAAAAGAAAATTGTCGCGGATGACATCTATCAAATCAGAGCGGTTATTTCACAATGGATTGCAGAAGACAATGTTAATGCAATCGTCACAACCGGTGGAACCGGAGTCACAGGAAGGGACGGCACACCTGAAGCCGTTTTACCATTACTGGATAAAGTATTAGATGGTTTTGGTGAAGTATTTAGAATGTTGTCCTATCAGGATATTAAAACCTCAACCATGCAATCCAGAGCGGTAGCCGGTGTGGCAAATGGAAGCTATATTTTTTGCTTGCCTGGCTCAACAGGGGCTTGTAGAACTGCATGGGATGATTTGATTAAAGAACAGCTGGATGTACGCACTAAACCCTGTAATTTAGTGCAATTAATGCCAAGACTAAAGGAGCAGTAATGCGATCGGTTTTTTTGTTTTTAAGCGCAGTATGCGGTCTGACTGGTGTTGCTATCGGTGCCTTTGGTGCGCATGGATTAAAAGATATTTTAACGGCAGAAATGTTGGCGGTATATAAAACGGGGGTGGACTATCAAATGTGGCACGCCGCAGGCTTAGGTATTATTGCTGTTTTTAGGCAACAAGCGCCTCACTCAACCTTATTACGATGGGCTGGGTGGTTAATGTTTGCGGGTATCATCCTATTTTCAGGGAGTCTCTATTTGCTCGCGATATTAAATATCAAATGGCTGGGCATGATAACTCCTATTGGTGGCGTCGCCTTTTTGGCCGCTTGGATAAGTCTAGCTGTTTTTGCTTATAAAACACCCGATTAACGTTCTAGCTAAAGAATATTGAGTTTTAGATATGATTAGAAGCAAGCTTAATAATTCACACAAAAGCTCAAAGACACAAAGGAAAGAATAGTCTCTTCTTCGTGTCTTTGAGCCTTTGCGTGAGACAGGGTTTTTCTTCAAAATATTCATAACGAAAACAGCTTTAATGCTCCATTAATAACTCTAAATACTTCATGCAAGACATGTAAGTAAGGAAAATATAACAAATGCGTGATGCAAATCCACAAACAATCTATTTAAAAGATTACACAGTCCCCGAATACCTTATTGATAATGTTGAACTTAACTTTATTCTGGATGAAGAAGATACACACGTCGTATCCAGGCTAAGTCTACGGAAAAACCCCGCTAGTGAGGTAGAAAATGCTGCCTTAGTTCTGCAAGGGGAAGGACTAAAATTAATTAGCGTTGCTATGGATGGAGCTGCTCTTGATCCAGCACAATATCAGCAAAATGATGACAGCCTGACTATTGCTAACATCCCTCAAGATCGCGCATTTATCATTTCGATAGAAAATGCCATCAACCCCAAAGCAAATACAGCATTAGAAGGCTTGTACCTGTCTAGCACGATGCTATGTACGCAATGTGAAGCGGAAGGCTTTAGGAAAATCACCTATTTTTTAGATCGTCCTGATGTGATGTGCCAATTTAAAACCACATTAGTTGGTGATAAGGATAAGTACCCTGTTTTATTATCCAATGGCAATAAAGTGGCTGAGGGTGAACTAAAAAACAACCGTCACTGGGTTACCTGGGAAGACCCTTTTAAAAAACCCTGTTATTTATTTGCTTTAGTTGCAGGACAACTGGACTGTATTTCTGATAGCTTTACCACCATGACTGGTCGTGAAATTAGCCTGGAAATTTTTGTTGAATCGCATGATATTGATAAGTGCGACCATGCCATGCAATCACTTAAAAATGCTATGCGTTGGGATGAGCAAACGTATGGGCGTGAATATGATTTAGATTTATATATGATTGTTGCCGTAGGTCATTTTAATATGGGAGCAATGGAAAACAAGGGACTTAATGTTTTCAATACTAAATTTGTACTGGCCAGACCTGATACTGCAACGGATAGCGATTATGAGCATATAGAGGGCGTGATTGGGCACGAATACTTTCATAACTGGACTGGTAATAGAATTACATGTAGAGATTGGTTTCAGTTAAGTTTAAAAGAAGGCTTTACCGTGTTTCGTGACCAGGAATTTACTGCAGACCAAACCTCCAAAGCGGTTAAGCGAATTGAAGATGTTAAATTATTGAGAACTCGACAGTTTGCAGAAGATGCAGGCCCTTTATCTCACCCTATTCGTCCAGAAGCGTATATTGAAATTAATAACTTTTACACCTTAACCGTTTATGAAAAAGGTTCAGAAGTAGTACGCATGATCCATACATTGTTAGGTGAAGAAGGCTTTAGAAAAGGCAGTGATTTATACTTTCAGCGCCATGATGGCCAAGCGGTAACCTGTGAAGACTTTGTCTGTGCCATGGAAAGTGCTAATGATGTTGATTTGAATTTATTTAGACGCTGGTATTCACAAGCAGGCACACCACTTGTTGAGGCGGAGGAAATCTACAATTCAGAAGATAAAACCTTAACACTAACCCTTAAACAAAACTGCCAGGCCTTAGCGGGGCAATCTGCAAAAGAACCATTACACATCCCTGTTAAGTTAGGTTTACTAAAGGCTGATGGAGCGGTTGCTAAAATTTTCCACAATGATTCTGAAGCCAAAGACGAACTCATTATTGAATTAACTCAACAGCAACAAAGCTTTGTTTTTAAACAATTAGATGAACAACCAACCGTTTCATTGTTACGTGGATTTTCCGCGCCCATCATTTTAAAGCAGCAACAAAGTCTTGAGCAATTGGCATTCTTATTAAGCCATGATAGTGATACCTTTAATCGCTGGGAAGCTGGGCAAAAAATGAGTAGCCAAGTCATTCTTGGCTTAGTGGATGATATCCAGCAAGGCAAACTATTGCAATTAAATCCCATTTTACTGCGGGCATATCAAAGCCTGCTAGAAAATGAGTGGCAAGATTTATCTTATTTTTCTTTATTATTAAGTTTGCCTGCAGAGAATTATTTGGCTGGGCAAATGGACGTGATTGATGTTGATGCCATTCATCAAGCCAGAGAGTTTGTTAAGGGGGCTTTGGCTGAGCAATTGCAAGCGCAGTTTTTGTCTTTATATCAACGATATCATAAAGATGAATCAGGGCAGTTTGATGCCGGTGCAATTGGGCGTAGACGCATTAAAAACAGTTGTTTAAGTTATTTAGGCACTTTAGAGGAACAACAAAGTTATCAATTAGCTGAAAAACAATTTCAAACAGCTGGCAATATGACGGATCAAATGGCTGCTTTAGCGGTCATTACAGATAGCCAAAATCCTGAAAAACGGAATTGTTTAGAAAGCTTTTACCAACAGTGGCAGAAAGAAGCATTAGTTATTGATAAATGGTTTACGCTACAAGCCTGTAGTACAGCAGATGATACGTTTTCTGTTGTTCAGTCATTAATAAACCATTCTGCGTTTGAATTAACCACTCCTAATAGAGTACGCTCACTCATTGGTGCGTTTACACAAGCAAATCAATTACATTTCCATGCACTCAATGGTCAGGGCTATCAATTTTTGGCTGAACAGGTCATTGCATTAAATACAATTAACCCACAAGTTGCCGCTAGAATGGTGTCAGCATTGACTCAATGGAAACGTTTTGATGTAACCAGACAGTCTTTAATGAAAACTGCTTTAGAAAAGATTATTAATTCGCCAAATATTTCTAAAGATGTTTATGAGGTTGCCAGCAAGAGCTTGCTTTGAATTTAAGACGATTCATTTGGAATGCTCGCTGCTTAAGTGACAAACAGCGTATTGAGTGGTATCCCGCATTCTGGCTATTAAGGCCGAAAGTGCGGGAGCTATCGCCGTGCTGGCGAAAAGTTAGAATATTATTGCCACAGAGTTGGGTTGCCACAAATACAGGTGGCAGTATGTTTGGTGGATTTCAAGCCTGCTTAGCAGACCCAATTGCTGCCATGTCATGCATTAAAGTATTCCCTGGCTATTCAGTCTGGACACGCTCCTTGTCTGTTGATTTTAAACATGAGGGGTTAACAGACTTAGAACTAAGGTTTGAAATGTCAGCAGCGCAAGAGCAGATGATTCGCCTGGATCTACAACAAAAAGGGCGAAGTACGCCTGAGTTTGAATATGGCTTTTATCAAGCTGATGGCTCTTTATGTACATTGATTAAGGCGCGCATAGCTATTAGACCTAAAGGATATAAAGCAACAAATAAAAGTTGAGTGTAAAATAAACCTTAGGAGCGAGAATTTAATAATACCCGAAAGTATGGCGCAGGATTTTGGCTTCACAGACGTGCTAGGAAAACAAGCGCATAGCAGGCTACGCAACTGTTTTTCTAGCACGTCTGTGGAGTCAAAAGACAAGTCAGACTTGGGTATTATTGAATTGTCGCTCCTTAATGTTAAAAGTATTAATTGCAAGTTGCTTTATGAACCCATTACAGAAGTATTCGAAAATAAGAGGAATTTATGCGTAACTGGAAACTATTTCCCGCTTTGGCAGCTGCAAGCATTGCTATCGCCATTATTATCTACGTTACATTCTATTTTGTTTTTCTGGACCTGTTTGTAGACTTGTGGTGGTTTAGATCTCTAGAAATGGAAGCCTATTACTGGTTGAGATTGCTTTATCGCTTTATTTTTTCCGGTGGTGTTACCTTACTTTTCTTTGGTATCTTTTACTTTCACTTTTGGATTGCTTCGCGTTACCTGGGTTTAAATCCCCCGGATGAAATCTTGTTAGATGCTGATAAAAGGAGACGTTTCCAGCGATTTTCCGAAGTATTTATGGAAGGTTCTGCAAAAGTATATACCCCGCTATCGCTTATTTTAGCGGTAATGGTTGCCATTCCTTTCTATAATCAGTGGGAATCAGCCATTCTATTTTTCTTTGGCAGTTCTGCCGGGGTAACAGAGCCTGTTTATGGTAATGACGTCAGTTTTTATCTATTTTCATACCCAACTTACATATTAATTCAAAAAGAGCTCTTGATTACAGCGGTGTTGTTGTTTTTTATGGTGAGCTGTTTGTATTGGTTGGAACATATCTTTGTTCCTAATCAAAATCACGAATTCCCCATGGGCGCAAAAATTCATTTAACAATATTGATTGTTTTTGTGGTGCTTTTTGTAGCGTGGGGATTCTTACTTGATCGATTTTCATTGCTATATACCAATAGCCATGAACCGGTATTTTTTGGTCCTGGTTTTGTAGAAATTCGTTATCAATTACCGTTGATTTGGCTATCCATCGGTACATTTATTGCGACGGCTATTACCGCTATTATTTTCATTTTTTCGGAACAACATCGTGTTAAAACACCTTTTTATATTTCCGTTGTCGCATTTTTAGCGATTTTAGGCCTACAAAAAGTACAAACTATTCCTGACCTAATTGATACTTTTATTGTAAAGCCCAGCCCTGTTAGTACCGAAGGGCAGTTTATGAAAAACAATATCGAAGCAACGCTTGATGCTTATGATTTTAATAAAATAAAAACAGTGGATTTTTCAATTGAACTAGATCCGAGCAAAGATATTGAAGCTTGGAGTAGTAATAAGCATTTTGAAAACATCCCCGTATGGGATAGAGAGTTTTTAACAGATGGCTATAAACAGCTGCAAGGAATAAGACCCTATTATCAATTTGTAGAAGTCGATGAAGACAGGTATTTTATTAACGATCATTATCAGCAAGTAAATTTAGCAGCAAGGGAAATGAATATTAAAAAACTTCCTATTGAGGCTCAAAACTGGGAAAACACGCATTTACGCTACACCCATGGTTACGGTGCTGTCGTTACGCCAGCGGCCCAAGATGCAGCCAAACCAATAAAATGGTATTTACGTGATTTAAATATGTTTTCCGATTACGGTTTTGATGTAGCGCATGCTGATATCTATTATGGGCAAGAAAAACATAAGTATGCAATCGTTCCTAATAAATTAGACGTGATGGAGCTTTCAACAGATGACCCCAGTTTAAGTAGTGCGTTTAAAGGTACAACAGGAATCCCCATCCCTTCTTATTTTAGAAAAGCATTGTTTGCCTTTTATTTTAAGGATGAAAAGATTTTCTTTTCTCAAAATATTTCACAGCAAAGTCGTGTGTTAATGCGTAGAAATATCGTTGATAGAATTACGACCTTAACGCCTTTTTTGCACTTGGATAAAGACCCTTACCTGGTTATTGATAAAGATCGTTTTTATTGGGTTCAGGATGCCTATACCTTATCAAATTATTATCCCGTATCTAAACCGGCAGCTGATGATTTTCTTGATGGGAAGCATAAGTTTAACTATATCCGTAATTCAGTAAAAGTCATTGTAGATGCTTATAACGGCTTAACAAGCTATTATATTTCAGACCCTTCAGATCCTATTATTAATGCATACAGTAGAGCGTACCCTGGCATATTTAAAGCATTGGATAAAATGCCTAAAGTGTTACAGAAACATTTAAGGTACCCAAGAGATTTGTATTATTTACAAATGAAGGTCTATGCAAAGTATCATCAACAAAAACCAGAGTTGTTTTACGAACAAGCTGAAACATGGCAGTTTGCCAGCGTTGATGGCAAATTAGTTTTGCCTTATTACATTACTATGGATTTTGGTAACTGTGATGACAGGGAGGAATTTGTGATGATAAATCCAATGACGCCTGTGAAACGAGATAACTTAAGCATGGTGGGTATTGCAAGTACAGCAGATAATGACACTTGTAACGATGCTTATAAGCCCGGAATTACCGTTTATAAGTTCCATAAGGATATTCAAGTCAACGGGCCTGCACAGGTTGCTGCATTAATTGATCAAAATCCAGAAATTTCAGAACAATTTACCCTCTGGGATCAACACGGATCAAGAGTTAGCAGGGGCCGCATGATTATTCTACCCATGAAAAACTCAATGCTTTATGTACAACCTATCTATATGGTTTCTACTAAAACAAAAATCCCAGAGCTAACACGGGTGATTGTTTCAATAGGGAATGAAGTCGTGATGGATAAAACCTTATGGTCAGCATTCAAGCGTTTAAAACAAAGATTTATTGAAGACTCTAATAACTCCGAAACGGGGACTTCAATTAGCACGGAAGAAAGCTAGAAGAGATTTTAGGGGCGGACGCTGTCCGCTCCATTATCCAAAGCCTTAACTAGTAACAAGCTGGCAAAGGCTGTCTTCAATCTCGATTCTTTTTGCCAGGTTTTCGCCTAAGACAGATAAGTCTGACTCCAGCTTGTCTACCGAAAGTTTCTTTTTACTATCATCATATTTATCATTAAAAGAAATGACGGCTTCTGTGGTTTTTGAGAAGTCCGGGTAAATTCTTCTTGCTTCTGATAATACCGATTCTCGACGCTCTGTCCCTGATAACAATCGTTCATAAACACCAAAATGTCCTAATGAAACATAATCAATCAATAGTTGAGAAAACTGGGTCAATAAAGACTGTGTTTTAGACGAGCATGAAAATGGCTTTTGTTCTGCCACTTTGCAGTATAGTGACCAGACTTGGCGTCTTTCATCTTGTAATTCAGAAACCAGAGTTTGGTTGTTCTGGCGTCTTTCTGGGTTTAATTGCATAACAGCCGACATAAACAACTCCTTTTTAAAGTTAGTCTGTTAAATTTATGTCATTTATTAAAACAATTCAACAAATATTTAAAATATAAGGCATTTTGTGAGTAAAATTTCTATAATTATTCCAACATATAACCGATGCTCATTATTAAAAAGAGCACTAAATTCAGTTTATCAGCAGTCTTATGTTAATCATGAAGTCATTGTTATTGATGACGGCTCAACAGATAAAACAACGGCAATGATTGCCGACTGTTTCCCACAAGTAAATTGTTATTCCCAGTCCAATAAGGGCGTTAGCGCCGCCAGAAATATGGGAATAAACAAATCCTCTGGAGAATGGATTGCCTTCTTGGATTCTGATGACGAATGGCTACCCGAGAAACTTGAAAAACAAATTTCACTCTTAAATGCCAATCCAGAATATAAAATATGTCACACAGAAGAATTGTGGATTCGAGATGGAGTGAGAGTTAATCAAATGAAAAAACATAAGAAGCAAGGAGGCTGGATTTTTCCACAATGCTTGCCATTATGTGCCATGTCCCCGTCATCCATTATGATTCATCATTCGCTATTTAATGAATTAGGTGATTTTGATAGTAATTTACCAGCCTGTGAAGATTATGATTTGTGGTTAAGAATAACGGCTAAGTATCCTGTTTTGTATATAGAGGAGCCACAAATAAAAAAATACGGCGGCCATGAAGACCAGTTATCAAAAAAACACTGGGGAATGGATCGCTATAGAATTACAGCACTACAAAAAATTCTAGCCGGGGGGACTTTATCAAATGAAAACGAAGCAAAAGCGATCGTAATGCTACTAAAAAAGTGCAAGGTTTTTAAAAATGGTGCGCTAAAACGAGAAAAAGCAGAAAGTGCTGACTATTACCAATCTATTATTGATCAGTTTTCAAAGATATGAAGAATCCAGCAAGCCCTAAGGTATTTATTTTTGCAGCACTTGAGTGTGAAGCTAAAGCATTGATTTATCATCTTGGTTTAAAAAAGAATACCAATAATAACGCTTTCACCATCTATAGCGATAATAAAACTATTTTAACCATAACAGGCGTGGGAAAGGTTGCTATGGCTGGAGGTGTGGCTTATGCCATGGCTTTATATCCACACCTCCAAATGCCTGTGCTGGTTAATATCGGTATTGCAGGACATAAAAACCAAGCCTTGGGTACTTTGCATATGGCTGCAAAGGTTGTAGATTCTGAATCTGGAAAGACTTTTTATCCGCAAATGTTAAAAAATGGCTGGCCCGAGGCAAAAGAAATCAAAACCATGTCTAAACCTTGTAGTCGCTATAATTCTGACTGTTTAATTGATATGGAGGCTGCTGCATTTTATGAAATGGCAATTCGCTTTAGTAGCTGTGAGTTAATTCACTGCCTTAAAGTTGTGTCTGATAATGAGCAGTCTTCAATTGAAAAAATAAGTTCTAAAATAGTTAACGACTGGATGACGAACCAGCTGACTGGAATAGTTACTATTATTCACGACCTTACTGCTCTCAAAGCATCTGTTTGTTCTACTGAGCTCAATGACTTTGATGAAATTGTTCAACAGTGGCATTTTACGGTTAGTGGAGAAATTAAATTAAAATCTTTATTACAGCAATGGCAGGTACTTTCTACTGATCATTGGCTCAGCATGAATACAGAAGGTTTTAGTAACGCAAAAGGTGTGTTAAAAAAACTTGAGTCAGATGTAAATGCATTAGAGGTGTATTTATAGCCTTCAAAACAGACCCATTTTTTTCTGCCCCATCGACTTAGAATGTTAGATAAGCATAGATTTTTCAATCATATGGCAATGACCTTAATAATGCTCTCTATCCTTTATGTGCTGTGCCATGTAAAAAATAAAGAAAAAAATGAGCAATTTTTCTCTAGTGGGTTATAATATTTCTGCTTGCATTGGCTCAAGCTGGTTTTATAAGAACATCCTGTAATTGGCTCATCTATGAATTCCTAATCATGTCATCTGCACGCTTTTTATTTTTTATATATTTTGAGGATTTCAAAAATGGCAACTGGTACAGTTAAATGGTTCAACGAATCTAAAGGTTTTGGCTTCATCTCTCCAGAAGACGGCGGTGAAGATGTATTTGTTCACTTTAGAGCAATCTCTGGCGACGGTTTTAAAACATTGGCTGAAGGCCAAACTGTTGTATATGAAGTTGAGAATGGTCCAAAAGGTCTACAAGCGGCCCAAGTCCAAGCTCAATAATAAATAGCCAAACTATTTATTAAGAAAAGCCTCACTTTTTAGTGGGGCTTTTTTTTGCCTAAATTTTAACGGGAGAAACTTTAAGATGTAAGCCGTACGGCTTCACATCTTCAGATAAAGCCATTTTTTGTTATCGCAATAATAAAAATAGAAACAAAACAAATAATGGCTGCAGCAAAGGCAATCCAGCGTTTTGAATCCTTCATACGCATAGCCATAACACCAAAACCAACATAAGCAAATAACAAAATAATCTTTGATAAAATCCAGCCAGACTCAGCATCTAACCAATTACCTTGAATAACAAGTGTAATACCACTTAAAAGCAAAAACGTATCAATAACATGTGGAGCGATTTTGACTATTTTATTTTGCAATAGGGCTGGTTTAAAAACGGATAGTCCAATACGCGAAACAAAACTGATTAAAGAGCTAAAAATAAATATTAAATGGACTAGTTTGATCATGTTTAAATCCTGACAAGTGAAGGGAAAAAAGGCCTGAAAATTGCTTGATTGTAATTATACGTTACACAGCCTCGGATGCGGTTTTCTATCGGTCGATTTTGTAGATAGGTAGCGTGCCGTTTTCGGGGCGCTTGCTCCTAACAAGTACCGAAGGCACTTTACTATTTCACACAAAGGCACAGGGGCACAAAGAAGAGCCTTTCCTTTGCGTCTCTGTGCCTTTGTGTGAAAATTGCTTTTTGTACTGAATATTAGCGCGCTTCTTTATTTTCTATAATATATCATCATATCCCGACTTAAACACTAGGTTATTATTTACCTATTCAATCGGAGTCTCTCATCACAGTGGAGCGTTTGCTCCTAGTATAAATCAACAGGGTCAATATCAACCGACCATCTGACCTTCTTACTTTCTTTAGTGTTATATAGCAAAGGAATCAGTTGGTCTAAAAGTGCCTGTAACTTTAAGCGCTGATTGTTTTGCAATAACAGCTGGAAATGGTAATTTCCTGCACGCTTTGCCATAGGTGCAGAAACCGGACCTAATACCAGTGTATTTAAGTTATTAAGTGGCTGAATTAGAGCGCACACGGTATTTAAAAAAGTTTGTGGGTCATCAGGGTTGCTTGCATAGACTCTAAATAGCGCTTGAGCACTGAAAGGGGGCAATTCAGCTTGTTGTCTTTCTAGCAGTGCTGTTTTAGCAAATTTGTTATAGCCTTCTTTAAGCAGGACGGTTAATAAAGGATGTTC
>ENA-ORXI01000979-ORXI01000979.1-sediment-metagenome-genome-assembly--contig:-NODE-979-length-23186-cov-29.716820_pt1 | contig 23186 bp, 18 predicted proteins | sample MGYA00237861_ERZ511468 | MGnify/ENA primary metagenome ERZ511468 (study PRJEB26299, sample SAMN06266213) | sediment metagenome | isolation source: Hudson Canyon methane seep mesocosm | place...
CCCAGAGATGTCTCGTTGCAAGATGTACGGATTGAAAGTTTCTTTCCAGCAGATGAAGAAACACGTGAGTTCTGTGAACGTTTAAAGACAGTTTCTACAAATCAATAACCTATCAGGTAATAGTTATTATTCATTCATTTTAATACTGTACTCCTTACTCACTAAAACCACAGACTTTTCTGTATGTAAGGATGCAATAATGAAAACTGAAACCCTGATACTAAACACTTACGCCATCATATTTATACTGTTTTCGCTGCCAGCTTTTTTCATGCCGGAGCTATTTGCAGAGATACTTCATTTCAATATTGATTTGCCAGGGGCTAAGATGGAGTTTGTTGCCGCCTATGGCGGACTCATTCTTGGCATTGGGGTATTTCTCATGATTTGCGCGCGAGAGAACTCTCATTTCGGATTGATTGCCTTACTTATTATGATAGGTTCATTATTTATGGGCCGAGTCATAGGCTATTTTCTCGACGAAGAAACAACCTCGGTACAAAATACATTTCTGGTTATAGAGTTTTTGACGGTATTACTGATACTAAAACTTTTAAGTAAGCAAAGAATTAAGCAGGGTCAAAAACTTAATTCTGTATCAGATACATAGATGATCGAGTCTGCCCCTATTGCTTGCGCACAACTCACTCAGCTAACGACTTAGTTGAGTGAGCTCGGCTAGCTGTTCAGGAAACAGCCACACCAGTACGGCTAAGAATGGGAATAGGTAAAAATAGGCGTTCATAAGGTGGTAAATATAGGGCGAGGCACCTTTTAGCTCCATGAAGAGGTCGATCACAAGGCGGGCTTTAATCACAATGATTAGGCAGATGAGGATGGTAACTATGAGACCAGGCTCGGCTTGCTCAGCAATGGCTGCGTTGACTATCGTCATTGCCATGAGGAATAACCAGATGATATCGAGGTGTCGGCCGTTTGTGGTTAGCTTGGCTAGTTTATTCATAATGTTCACTCAATTTAGACGTTGTTATACATCGTTACTGACTTGATTTTTTAACGTAACTTGTTACTTAACGCAGCACGTAAAGAAGCGGAAAGATAACAATCCAGGCTAAGTCAATCATGTGCCAATAACAGGCTGCTGCGATTAACCCAGAGTGATTCTCGGCCGTGTAGTTCCCAGCCTTGATTTGAGTAATTGCCCAAATAATACCCCCGCTGCCCCAGCCAACATGAAGCAGGTGATTAAAGGTGGTGTAGTAATACACTGCAAAGAAGTTATTGGTATTGGTCTCGATGCCTCTATCGAGGTTCCATTGGTACTCCCAGTATTTTATAGCAAGGTAGGTGGCACCACAGGCAACAGTCATCCATAACCAGCGAATGGCGGTATTGGGGCGGTCTTTGCGTAATGCAAAAACAGCCTTGGCGACAAAATAGCTACTGCTTATGAGCACTAGCGTGTTGATGGTGCCTGCAAGGGTATGAAGTTGCAGCGGACCACTGGCGAACTGTTCTGGGTAGTGAGCCCTGGCTAGAAAATAGATGATAAAAAACAGGGCGAACTCAGTCAGTTCTGAAAAAATGCCGACCCAAATGGCAGGGTTCCCTGGAATGACTTTTGGGTCAAAAACTTGTTTTATGGGTTCTGGAGGCGATGCTTCTCGTAATTCGGACGAAATTAGCGAAGAAAAGCTTAGAACCGCTTCTTGATTGTTTGTATTTTGAATACTCATGGTCGGACCGCATGGCTGTTGTTCAATCTGAATTTAACTACTGGATTGAACTAGACAGAGCAGCATCCGTGCCAAAGAAGATATGGGGTTCTAGATGCCTGAATTCAGGGCTCGCGTGAAATACTGTTCCGATGTTTGGCTTACTTACTCAAATAACGACACGAAATGACGTTGAAGAGGCGATATTTCGTGCTCACTGTTGAGTGAGAATAAAGTTGTTTACCTGCTTAGTCAGAATATCGCCCATTGGAGACTCTTAACACTCCAACGACTCTACTCCTGCTTTCGACCCAAAGCTGACATCATGAGTTGTTTTGAATTGAGTTAATTTTAGTCTTTGACTCAATGAAGCTAAGTGGCTCGTTTTGCCACATGGCGGAAGTGGCTGATTTTCTGTAGAACGTTAAATTAGCCACTGCTTCAACCTATCATTCTCTTCAGAGTACCTGCTACCAATTTAATTCAAACTCAATAGCGGACGTCCACCCTTGATGATTTAGTTTCAGGTCAAGTAATGCAATTTACCCGATAGGAGACATTTGCGTTTTGAAGGGGTTAAAGACATGTCTTTAGCCCTTTGCTGACTTCAATAATCACTTTCTCGTAGCCCGCTCTAGACTCTAAGCGGAAGTTTCAATATGAGTAAAACTGGAGTGAGCTAATTCATACTTTGAGTTATTAGCAATCCTTTTTAACATTCTAAATTTCTGCTTTATTCTAAACTACTTGTATTTTTCAACAATTGAAATTGCCACCCCTTTAGGCATAAGGTTTGACTCAGGACGGCCAATAAGAGAAATTCATATATAATGAATTTCTAAGTTTCAAACCAGTGGAGTCTGCCCCCCATTTGTTGACATTAACTACTATGCTAGTTATCTAGCTTGAAGTTAATAATGGCGAATTAATTTTTAAAATTCTTTAACTCAAAAGGTTTTAACTAGATAGTGATGAAGAGTCTACAGAGGGTTAAATTATGCTTGAAAAGTTCAAACGCTTAGTGGTAATAGTCAGCATAACTGTATTGGTAGGCCTCGCTTTGAAAGGAATTTGGTACTATTTAACGGTGACCATGATTAGTTATGGGCCTTTTGAAGTACAAGTTGTTACGCCAGAACCTATGGATGATATCGTGCTCGTGATGGGTTATGACCATGGCCGAACCTTCGGCTTACGTAATGATATTTATCGCGAAGTAAGAGTTGTGTCCAGTGGTGAGAAGGTAAAATTACCTATGGGTGTGTTTCAATATGGAGGAAAACCCCGTATGCGCGTGAGTTTGTATCACCCTAGATTAAAGTCATCAACTATGCCTGCATTTACGCCTGATGCCTGGGAGCACTGGGATGGTGGATCGATTAGCTTTTCTATTAAAGCACCCCTTTGGCAAGGTTTTGATGTCAGTACTCATTTAATGCGTATGAATAATGCTTACCTTAAGTACTTTCCCAAGATGGAGCGAAAAAATTTGAGCAAATATGCTGATGGTCTTGAGCAAGGTATAGAAGGTATAGATAGTGCTAGTAATACAACTGATGCTTATCATATCCGGTCTGCTCGTGAAGAGTTAGAGCGATTTAAAACTGAAACACAATGAGAGTAAATATGGTATCCATGCAGTCGAAGTAATAGGGTCAGCCTAGATTGAAGAGCTGGGGTGTTATCATTCTTAAGTCATATATTTAGCCTAGAGCAGGCCGCACGTAGATGAATTTTAATGGCAGTAATGGACGAAGGGTAGCCATCTATTTCCGCCTGTAACTAACGATAGAGCTCATATGAAAAAGGTTCACTTTCCGCCAAAAGTTAGCGCTAAATCTCACCAATTTTCGGCACACCTGACTTCCGCTCCTGGCCGTTCTGAGTCAAACCTTATACCTGAGGGTTAGACTGCAAAGTGGCAGCTCAAGACAGTACACGAGATAATTTGCTCCTAGGCCCTAAACCGTCACTACTGCCACGAAGGAGAAGTATTGAAGTCGCTAAACTGGGGTTATTGCTACGATAAGGCAGAATAAAATTTCTTTAAAATGTGATTATTCGACTCCGAAAGCTGACATTGGGTTTTAAAATCACCTTGGCAAATTATCTATATTCATTGGGCCAATTGAATAAGTGAAATGCTATTAATTTCCCTTGGCTCGTCTTCAGTAAATATCTTCATGTAGTCGGCCACAGACTCTAAGCGGAAGTTTCAATATGAGTAAAACTGGAGTGAGTAAATTCATACTTTGAGTTATTAGCTTTCCTTTTTAATATTCAAAATTTTCAAGTTAGGTGTATCTTTTAAAGACTGGAATAGCCCCACTTTGCTGACTAACCCCAGATATATGGTTTGGCTCAGAACGGCCAAAATCGGTCCCTAGCACTTTATTTTATTCTCTATAGAACTATCGCCTTTTTTCGACATTTCCGATTCAATGCTCTTCATCGGAAAACCAATGGGACGGATTTTTAAGGCTTTGGGTTTTAAAGCGTGTATTCGTCTACACAAAAAAGCAGACATCGAATGTCTAACCGTCACAGTTCACACCGATTCGGCACGATATGCCGGCTAAGCTCCATAAGTAATATTCCTTCTCCACTAATATTTCATTACAACGAGAGCAGTTTAGTCCTTGAGTCTGAAGCCGACGACGTAAAGGTAATTGTTGATGGTAGTGTCTCAGTAAGAATACCAACCTCATTGTCCTAGTTGAGTGATTCTAAAATACAATGTCGATGAAAAGCCGGGAATCAGTCCGATTTAATCATTCGAATAACAGGCAGTGTCATGTGAAAGCAAAAGCCGGAATTTGTGTCGATGTAAAGTTCGGAACTATCCCCTTAATACACCGTATAAATTATTCTATATATCCAATGCATTACAGTTACTTTTCAAACACTGTTTTTTATAGCTTGCCATAAATGCCGACGATAAAACTGGAATTTAGACTAGAAACGCCCAACCCAGTAGCTTAAGACCTACATTTAATAGATGTGAACAATATCGGAGAAATTCCATTTGTAGTGAAAGTCAGGCTGCAAAGATCTCCGTTGACTAAAAGTAGAGAATAATACTACCTGCCACTGTCAGCAAAATATTCGCAAATGCGTAAGCTCCTGTGTATCCGAGAGACGGCACCGAACTGTTGGCTGCCTTGGTCACAACGCTCAAGGATGCCCCACTCGTCATAGAACCGGTGATCCCCCCAAGCAGTAAAACCGGAGGGATTTTTAATACAGCACGACCAAAGACATAACCGACAAAGACAGGAATGCAAGTCACCGAGATACCAGCAAGAATTAAAGCAGGTCCTGCTAAGATCAAGGTTTCAATAATATCCTCTCCCGCACGCAAGCCGACCCCTGCCATAAAAATCAGAAGGCCAAACTCCATTAATATCCAGCGAGCAGCTTCGGGCATACGACCAAACGTAGGGTGGATACTGCGAAGATAACCGATGGCTAACCCTGAGGCCAACAGTCCTCCCGCCATTCCCAGCCCAATAGATAGCTTTCCTACAGTTACGGTCAGCATGCCTATAATAACGCCAATAGAAATCCCAAAGGCAAAAGTAACCATATCAGTCTCGGCGATATCTCTCTCGACATGCCCAATATCCTTACCTAAAAGAGAGATATATTCCTCCGGCCCAACTACGGTCAAGATATCTCCCCGGCGCAACACCGTATCTGGGTTAACGGGTATTTCCACTCGCATTCGCGTGATTCGTTTGACAAAAATACCGTACTGGCGAGGAAAATCCAACTGCCCTAAATTTTTACCTACAGCCTGCGTCTTAACAACAACGACCTGTGCTGTACCTGTATGCTCTTCAATATTTTCCTGGTAGGGAACCTCTTCCCCGATCTCTGTTAGGGTTTTCATAAGGTACTCAGCAGGCCCTAGTACCATTACCTCATCACCCAGTTGCAAACGTGAGTTCTCATCAGCCTGCAATATTGCCCCATCTCGCCGAACTCGCACTACAGACCTTTGATCCCAATACTTCTCTACCAACTCGTTACGAGACAGTTTAGTTAATTTTTCATTCGTCACACGAAAAGCACGCGCTGAGATGTTATTGACCGGGGCGTCGGAGTTAGATTTGTCGCTTTGTTCCAGCGCTTTAGCTTCCTTCTCTAAATCTATACCCAAAATACTAGGCAGCACTTTAATTATGGCAATAAGCCCTGCTAGCCCAAAAATATAGGTTATGGCATACCCCGTTGCTACGTTCCCGATCATGGCATCAGCAGTAATCCCTTCGGGAGGTAAAACCTGTCCAGCTCTAAGAGCCTCTTGGGCCGCAGCTAACGTAGGTGAGCTGGTTAAACCACCAGATAACAATCCGGCCGCCGTTCCAGGAGACAAGTCCAATAACTTGGCGGCTATAACCGCGACTGTAAATCCGGTCAAAGCAACCACCAGTGCTAGCAAAAAGTACTTTAGTCCATCCGCTCTCAAAACATCGAAAAATCGGGGGCCGGCTTGATAACCAACAGAAAAAATAAAGAGGGCAAAACCTACCGACTGAGCCCCAGCACTCATTCGAAAGCCAAAATGCCCTAGAAACAGCCCTGCAAAAAGTACTCCGGCCACGGGCCCCAATGAAAAAGTCCCTAGAGAAATACCTCCAACCAAATACCCCATTCCTAATATTAAAAACAGGGTCAACACTGGCTGTTGGTGTAATACAGAAATGATATCTTCAAATACTGTTATTTCATCTGAAGCAAACGCTGTTGGCACAACGAAAGCAGCAATTAACGTGAAAAGTGCAATACTTATTAAGCGCATAACGGTCCTTTCGGGTTTTCTTGTTTGTAGCGACTCCATATTATGCTTTGGTTATAGAATCATGCTTTTTGGGGTGATGAACAGGAGTCAACTATAAGTCATTGTATTTATTTATACTATACACACTGCATCAAGCATAAAAAAGATGTGAGTAATCATCAGCGGAGATCAATGGAACGGGAGTTTTAAAATTTTTGGTTTTAAGCGGTGTTGGCGTCTACACCAAAAAGCAGACATTGTCTTTCCGTGATTGCGTGTTATATCAAATCATCGAAGTAAGACCAGAGAAGGGATTTGAGTTTTGAAGGGCTGAATGACATGCCCTCAAAGCTAGAAGTAGTCGTCTGTAATTCAGGATCCTTGACTTAGGTATATAGAACCCCATGATCTGGATCATCTAAATCATAGGCTAGGCCATGATATGCTTACCCTAATCCAATTATTTTTCATGGGCATCCAGGTCAGGCCATAAACGACTTGCCTATCATCATACATGTCATAACCGGTAAATAAGTATAATGCAGACAAAATCAATTAACGCTTTGCTGAAAGTTTCTTTAATGTTTTCTATTACTGCATTTTCTAATAACGTGTTAGCTGAGGAGCGACCACAGGACCAAGCAGAAGATAGCTCAGGCTGGTTCGCGCTAACAGTGGAGAATGATGCCTTCGGTGTGCTTGATACAAGCGACGATGGTTATAGCAATGGTATTAGTATTTCCTGGGGCTATGGTAAATTCGACGATTTTAATGCCATTCAAATGCCTGGATGGATACGCAAGCTGACTCAGGCTACCTATCTAAACCAAGGTAATGAAAATAGATATGCTATTGCTTATGGTGTGTCTCAGGGTATGTATACACCAGAAGATATTGAAGAGGTGGATCTTATTGTTGATGATCGACCCTATGTCGGTTCTTTATTATGGAAATCCAGGCTATACAGTATTGAAGATCATTACGCTAATACGCTTGGCTTAACCTTGGGTATTGTTGGACCAGCTGCGCTGGCAGAGCAGAGTCAGACCTTTATTCATGAAATTATTGGAGCCAGAACCCCAAATGGCTGGGATAATCAGATTAATAATGAGCCAGTATTTCGCATTGAAGCCGAACATATTAGACGTTTATTTGCCTGGGATATAGCAACCGATTTCTCCGTGGACGGGGTTGCGTTGGCAGAAGCAGGTATCGGCAATTGGCGTAGCAATGTAGGCGCGGGTGTGGGGCTACGTTTAGGTAATTATCTAGCTCAGAACTTCGCCTACTATCAACCACTGGGGGCTCGGTCAGTTAATACCTTTGCAGAAGCGCCTCCCCAGAAATTGTTCTGGCAACTGGGTTTGTCTGCTTATGGGCAGTATGTTTTTAATGACATAACGATGGATGGTAATACCTTTAAAGATAGTCATTCAGTCGAGTTAATTCATGATCAGAGTTTTATCAGTGCTTCTATAGCCTTTGGCTGGCAGCATTGGAACTTGATATTCTCCACTCAACGCGGCACCTCGCAGTTTGAGGAGCAAAAGAGTAAAACAAATTTTGGCGCTGCAACAATTGTTTATAATTACTAGTTAATAGTAGGGTGCTTTTGCAATTCGAAAAAACAAGGTTCAGGCTGAGTGTTACTGAACCTTGTTTTTCTTTTGCCAGTTTGCTGGTGTCATTCCGCTCCACTGACTGAATGCACGGCGAGCGACCCTATCAAAATGCTGGTAATTAGTTTTGTGTACGCAGTGCTGTATCAGACGACTCCGTATATCAAACGGAATGACATTATCAGGGTTATTAAACAGTGGTAAATCCAGTTCTATTTTAGACAATACCTCACCAGAATTATAATCTGGGTAGCCAACAAGAATGGAATGGTATTTCATTCATCCCTTTAGATAAAAAGGCGTTTTTATGACCACAAAAAACAACGCAATTCAACGCTATTTTACAGCCGTATTTCTCTCCACATTTGCTCTGACAGAGGCTGCTACAGCACAAACGGAGACAGGTAATAGCACCGAAAACTGGCAATTTGAGTTTACTCCCTATGTTTTTGGTGCCAGCCTCAACGGGACGGTCGGCATTGCTTCTGTTACCGCAGATGTTGATATGGGCTTCGATGATATTCTTGAGAATCTCGACTCGGGGTTTATGGCGATGTTTGAGGCTCACAAAGGTGCCTGGTCATTTACCGTGGACGGAGTGTACTTCAAAATTGAAGACCAGCGCACCAACTCCTGGCAGGGGCCACTAGACAAATCCGGCACAAGTCAGCTCGATGCGACGATAACAGAGCAAGTTTATCAGTTAACGACCGCCTACCGGATACTTGACGAAAAAGCCAAGGTCGATGTTCTTGGTGTCGCTCGCTACACATCTCTCGACACAAAATTGAATCTAGCGGTGGAAACCGGTTTAAAGCTGTTACCGGACGGCAGTAACCAAATAAAGAGCTCGAAAAATTGGTGGGATCCTGCAGTCGGTGCTCGTGTCCTCATGCCGCTCTCTAAATCCTGGACGCTGATTGGCTATACCGACATTGGGGGCTTTGGTATAGGCTCTGATCTGACCTATCAATTACTCGCAGGAGTTAACTGGGAATTCACAGAAGATGTAACGGCCAAAGTGGGTTACCGTTATCTCTATCAGGACTTTGAAGACGATGGGTTTACCTGGGATATGACATCAGATGGAGCCTATTTGGGCATAGGATTCCAGTTTTAAGAATATTGTAGATTTTTTCTGCGTAATTGACTTAGATCTAGAGCTATTACCTTTTGATATATTAACTTGAAAACGATATAACTAAATTAATTACAGCCGCATCATCATTTTTATTGATGCGTATAACCGATGGGGAGATTGTTATTATGACAGAAAAAGATTCGGCAACAACATTTGAAAATACAAAGTTAACTACCGTGCCATTAGATTGGAGCGAAGTTTATTACACCAATTGTCCACTGGTGTCAGCGAGTAATGTTGATCAAGAGCTGGGCTGGACTCGTGAAGAATACAAAAAACTGGGTGTGAATTATAGTTTCTTGCGTTCTACTCGCGGGAATGACTGGTATCCACACTATATTCATAATCTTGATAATCTTATCCGCTTTGGTGGCTTGTTCCCACCTATCCATGTACAGGCAGATATTCGTCGGACCAAACTGCTTGGGGTGACTCATGTACCGCAGGAAGGTGGTTGTATGATGGTTCGTTCTCGAGATGATATTTATCGCATGAGCGAGCTAAAAGGTAAAAAAATTGGTATTTCCAAAAGCTTAAATCAAATTAAAAATGACTGGTGGCGAATTCAGGAAGAGCAGGGCATTGAATTAATGCTACGAATGAATGGTATGACTCGTGATGATGTCGAAATTGTTGAGTTTCCTTATGCTGACGATTGGTACAACAACCCTGCAATGCTTGACCCGATGGAAAACCCGTCAGAGCTGTGGTTGAAGCGTAATCATAAATATGACCTGGCTTTCCGCCCACTTGAGACTGCTCTACTGAATGGTACGGTTGATGCCATTTACACCCAAAGTAAAGTTTTCCAGCATTTGCAGGAAGGAACAGGCAAACTCAAGGCCATTGAAGATTTATCTCGCTACCCAGACTGGACCTTGCAGGTCGCTAATATACCCGCCACGATAACCTGTAGTGATGTTATGGCTGAACAACACCCAGAGCTGGTAGTGGCGTTCATGAAAGGGATGATTAAAGTAGGTCGCTGGTCTAATGAACACAAGCATGCTGCTGCTTCAATTCTTGATAGGCAGACATTCTACCGTGATGTTGAAGATACCTATGAAGGTATTAAACATGTAGATATGGTGCCTAACCTGTCACCTCAGAATCTTGCTTCTGTTGAAATAGGTAAAGACTTTATGCTGAGTCATGGCTACATCAAGAGCGATTTTGATGTAAATGAGTGGGCTGCACCAGAGTTTCTTGAGCAGGCTGCGAGAGAGTTGCTGGAAGAAGAGTGGCAGAAAAGAACGACCTCAAAGCTTCCTCAAGCCGCAGATCCACTAGCATCCAATGGGCGAATAGGGTAGCGAACTCAGCATAAAACAGTGCTATTTCCCATGCAGACGAAAAACATAACAGCTTTGTGCTGTGGTTTATTCGTCTGCATATTTACCGCCAGGCCTGTTTATCAACGAAGCGTTCATTTAAGCGAAAAATGTCATGAGTAATATGAATACAGATTTACCTGAAGTAAAAAAAACCTCGCAAGGGCTTTATATTACATCAATAGAAGCTTACGAAAAATGGCAGGAAAACCCTGAAAGTGTAGTGATTATTGATGTTCGCACACCAGAAGAGTACCTGTTTGTTGGTCACCCACCTATCGCCTGGATGATTCCTGTCATTGCTCAGGTTTATACCTGGGATGATGAGAATAAGAAGTTCCCGATGACCCTACTGCCTGACTTTGTTGCAAGGGTAAGTCAAATCGCTAAGCCTGAAGATACCATTATGACTATGTGCCGTTCGGGAGGGCGAAGTGCTATTGCTGCTAACCTGTTGGCTCAGGCTGGCTTCAAGACCGTTTATAACATCATTGATGGTATGGAAGGGGACGTGAATGGAGACTCTGAGAGTGTTGCAAATCAGCAGGAGCAGCCTAACGGTTGGAAAAACACCGGATGCCCATGGACCAAAAAACTGACCCCTGAGCGTTTACTCCTTCCTTCGATTTCTTGAAGGGTAGCAAAGAATGTAGTTAAACCTGACAAAATAAAAGCAGAGGGAGAATGAAATGAAAGTAGTTATTGTAGGAGGCGTTGCAGGAGGCGCATCGTGCGCAGCACGTTTACGCAGGCTAGATGAAAATGCTGAAATCATCATGGTCGAAAAAGGTCCTTATGTTTCTTACGCTAACTGCGGTCTGCCTTATTATGTTGGCGGTGTTATCGAAAAAGAGTCAAGTTTGTTAGTCGCATCAGAGCAGATGTTCAGGGGGGTGTTCGGGGTTGATGTGCGCACAAACTGTGAAGCGATTTCCATTTCAGCACAGAATAAAACTATTGATTTGCGGCATGTTGAAACCGGCGTAGTAACGACAGAAAGTTATGACAAACTGGTGTTATCGCCAGGTGCCGCATCGGTTCACCCTCCCTTACCTGGCATTGATTTACCAGGCATTTTCCAAGTTCGAACAGTACCTGATGTGAGGCAAATTAAGGAATGGATTGAGGGTGGTACAACATTTCTGACTGGCATGTCGAACTATTCTGGTATTCAGATGATGAAACCCACCCGTCGTGCTGTCGTAGTGGGTGGTGGCTTCATTGGTTTAGAAATGGCAGAAAACCTCAGGCATATTGGCTTTGAAGTGACACTTTTACAAAAAATGTCACAGATTTTAGCTCCCTTAGACCCTGAAATTGCTGTTATGGCTGAAGGACATGTTAAGAAACACGGTGTGCAACTCGAATTAAATGATGGTGCGGCAGGGTTTGAAGCACTCTCAGACGGATCGCTAAATGTGCAAACTTCGGAGGGCAAAACACATGCTGCCGATATTGTGATTCTGGCTATTGGTGTTCGCCCGGAAATATCTTTGGCGAAAACCGCCGGCATTGAAATAGGTAGCTGTGGTGGTATTCGCGTAGACGATCAGATGCGTACTAGTGATCCGGATATTTTAGCCGTAGGTGATGCTATTGAAGTCAAAGACTTTGTGACTGGTGAGTGGGGGCTGGTTGCTCTGGCCGGGCCTGCTAACCGACAAGGCCGAATTGCTGCTGATGTAATTAGTGGGCGTAAAGCCAGCTATCGTGGCACCCAGGGTACATCAATTATTGGCTTATTTGGTGGTGCGGTAGCGTGGACTGGCGTAAGCGAAAAAATGTTGCAACAGTTGGGTGATACAGACTATGAAAAAGTCTATCTCTACCCGAATTCTCATGCAGGCTATTACCCGGAAGCCAAGATGATTGGCCTCAAAGTGCTGTTCCGTAAATCAGACGGCAAGGTTCTAGGAGCTCAGGCATTGGGCGAGGATGGACCTGCAGTGGATAAGCGAATTAGTGCATTGGCCATGGCGATCCAGATGGGGGCTACTGTCTATGACCTTGAAGAAGCTGAGCTTTGCTATGCGCCTCAGTTTGGTAGCGCGAAAGATGCTGTTAACTTCGCCGGTATGGTGGCGGTGAATATTTTAGAAGGTCGAATGCCTGTGAGTCACTGGAACTCGTCCGATGTCGGTTTTTTACTGGATGTGCGTGAGGCGTTAGAGCTAGCGATAGAAAATGTACCAGGTGCTGTCAACATTCCATTAGGGCAGTTGAGATCACGGCTTGATGAGCTTCCAAAGGATCGTGAAATTAAAATTATCTGTCGTTCTGCCCAACGGGCTTACTACGCAACTCAACTATTACAGCAGCATGGGTTTAAGGTGAGTAATATTTCTGGTGGCACGCTTTCCAGAGCGATGTACATGTCAGACCAATTGAAATGATCAACACCGTTCTTATACAAAGGCGCTAGTTTATGACTGCTATCATTGAGTTTTTACAAGGTACATTCGGACCATTGGTATTGATTTTTACTGTGTCGAACCTCGCGGCTATGGGACTTCAAGTTAATATCCCTGATGTAACGGTCGCTTTGCGAAACCGGACCGCCTTAGTATTGATCTTTGTGTGGGGCTGGCTATTGGGGCCTGCTGTTGGATATTTGATTACCTGGGTACTTCCGCTGGAAGAGCCTTATGTTATTGCCTTGCTGCTTGCCAGCCTTGCGCCTTGCGCTCCATTTCTTCAAATGATGGTGGTAAAAGCGCGCGGAGAAATGGGATTCACGGGTGCCTTCATTCCTCTAGTGGTCGTGGGTACTGTAGTGTTGATGCCATTAATGGCGCCACTACTGATTAAAGGCTTAACGATTGATTCATTGGCGCTTGCAAAACCCTTAGTGCTGACTATATTGCTCCCCCTAATTGTCGGTACTGCATTCAGATATTATAAGGAAAATGCAGCGACCAAAATTTTCCCTGGGGTTAAGTTGATTGCGAAGCTATCTACATTGCTGACGATTGTATGGTGTTTGTTGATTTATGGACGAGACATGCTTAATACCGCAGGTAGTATGGCGTTATTGTCTATGACTCTATTTATGGTCGGAATGGCAATAATCACCTATCTTTTTGGCTTTGGTCTGAAACAGAATCAGCGAAGTGTCATGGCATTGGGTATGGGGACACGTAATATTGCTGCAGTGTTGGCTGCTGCGCTTGCTATTCCAGATGCAGACCCACGTATTGTGGTAATGGTTGTTATGTGGACTTTGTGGTCAGTTGTTCTTGCGGCGATAGGTGCCCGAATATTTGCTAGGCAATATGATAAAAGTATTCAATCTAATCAGGCATGAGTAACAGGAAATAGCCTCTAAAGAGGCCAAGCATAATAAAGAACGTATCATGCAGAAAGTATCATGATAAATGAAACTGGCTCATTAGGACAGTCTGTAAATGGCTTACCAAAATATAGTGTTACTGTCTGCATTTATACTCATTTACAGTGTCTTTGCTGGCCGCCTTGAATCACGCTGGGTCAATGGCGCTTTGCTGTTCATGCTGGTAGGTATCCTGATTGGGCCCGTTGCACTTGATGCGTTGCAGCTCCCTATAAGGGGCCTTGGTATTCGTATAATTGCCGAGCTTACGTTAGCCATTGTACTGTTCACTGATGCCGCCAATGCTAACTTACAAGTGTTGCGCACCTTTAGCTGGGTTCCTAAGCGGTTATTACTTATTGGCTTGCCACTGTGTTTGCTATTGGGCTGGGGGTTTGGCTTGCTTATATTTCCAGATATGCCGTGGTTGGAAGTTGCTATACTCGCTACCATATTAGCACCCACCGATGCCGCATTAGGAAAAGCTGTTATTACAAACCCCGCTGTACCTGAACCAATAAGAGAAGGCTTAAATGTTGAAGGTGGCTTGAATGATGGCATTTGTGTTCCCTTACTCTTTATTCTGCTTGCCATAGTTGTCCCAACAGAATTGGGACAGAGCACACTGACACACTCTTTATTGCTCACATTCGAAGAAATTGGCATTGGTCTATTAGTGGGTGTTGGACTTGCTTATATAAGCGTTGCTTTAATGAAAATAGCAATTAAGAATAAGTGGAGTTCACCTTTGTGGGACCAACTTACACTAACCAGTTTAGCTATATTGGCATTTTCTATGGCGCAACATTTTGGTGGTAGTGGTTTTATTGCAGCATTTATTTGTGGCCTAATTGTTGGGCGTTTACTTGGAGAACACAAACATACTTACCTGAAAAGTAGTGAGGGTTATGCCGACTTGTTCTCCGTCATAATCTGGATACTGTTCGGGGCAATTGTCATCACTAACACATGGGCTTACTTCAGTTGGAATACATGGGCTTATGCTATTGCAAGCTTAACCATAATACGCATGGTACCTGTATGGCTCAGTTTATGGGGTACAAGTTTGAGTAACGAGTCGCGGTTATTTATTGGGTGGTTTGGTCCGAGGGGCTTAGCCAGTATTGTGTTTGGAGTAATCGTTTTCCAGCATGAAGTTGTAGAAAAAGAACAAGTCGTTGCTACCGTGGTGGCCACTGTATTGTTAAGCGTTGTGTTGCATGGGCTGACTGCAAACCCCTGGGTTGCTCGATTGAGGAAGCAGGCTGCACTGAATAATTAATCTGTAAGAGCACTGTTGCGCTATATGGTCTTATTTTCTATCAACAACAATAACGTGAAATAAATAATTTATGAAAACACTGCGTAAATATCTCCCGATTTTAACATGGGGGGCAGAGTATTCTAGACAAACCCTGGTCAATGATTTGGTTGTGGCCTGTATTGTCACGGTCATGCTTATTCCTCAATCATTGGCTTATGCAATGCTTGCAGGGTTACCCCCTCAAGTTGGACTTTATGCCTCGATGGCGCCATTGTTACTTTATGCCATTTTTGGCACTTCACGGGCATTGGCGGTTGGCCCCGTTGCGGTAGCCAGCTTAATGACAGCTGCAGCGGTTAGCCAGTTTGCAGCGCAGGGCACTCCTGAATATTTAGGTGCGGCAACGGTGCTTGCAATGGTCTCAGGGCTGCTCTTGATCGGTATGGGGCTGTTGAGGCTGGGTTTTCTTGCTAATTTTCTTAGTCACCCTGTTATATCGGGTTTTATTACCGCTTCTGGTCTGCAAATCGCAGCGGGTCAATTGGCACCGATGCTCGGCATTAGCGCGCACGGTGAAAATATGATAGAGCTGTTAGGCTCTCTAGTGAGTAATGTTGGGCAAATTAACCCCTATACGGCAGTCATTGGTTTTGCATCATTAGGGTTTCTTTTTTGGACGCGCAGCAGCCTTAAGCGGCTCTTGCTGACTATAGGGCTCGGTGAAAGGGCTGCAGATATTTTAGCGAAAGTGGGGCCTGTTGCGGCGATTGTGATTACAACAACGGCTGTCTGGGGCTTAGGGCTTTCTGAACAAGGGGTTAAAATTGTCGGAACGGTACCTCAGGGGCTCCCAAGTATTGCATTACCCCCCTTTGAAATGGGAATGTGGATAAGTATTATTGTGCCTGCACTTTTGATATCGGTAGTGGGTTATGTTGAATCAATTTCTGTTGCTTTCACTTTGGCAGCAAAAAAGCGCCAGTACATCGACCCTGATCAAGAATTGATAGCGTTAGGCGCGTCAAATGTCGGCTCATCAATATCGGGTGGATTTCCTGTTACAGGAGGTTTCTCAAGATCAGTAGTTAATTTTAATGCAGGAGCAGAGACTCCTGCTGCAGGTGCTTTCACCGCAATAGGCATTGCTCTCGCTACGTTATTTCTGACACCGCTTCTTTACTTTTTACCAAAGGCTACGCTGGCGGCAACTATTATTGTTGCTGTACTCTCATTAGTAGATTTCAAGGCACTTAAGCATGCATGGGGCTATTCCCGGGCAGATGGCGCTGCTATGTCAGCGACGATTTTACTTACTTTAGTATCTGGCGTAGAAGCGGGGTTATTGGCGGGTGTCGGCTTATCAATATTCCTCCATTTATACCGTACATCAAAGCCGCATGTTGCGGTTGTTGGACAATTGCCAGGAACAGAACATTTTCGTAATGTTAATCGACATGAAGTAGTGACAGACCCAGAGGTGCTATCACTTAGAGTGGACGCGAGTTTTTATTTTCCGAATGCCCGCTTTCTTGAGCAAGTAGTCAATGATTCGGTTGCGTCCCAGTCGGAAGTTCGGTATGTGATACTTATTTGCTCAGCTGTAAATACGATTGATGGTTCGGCATTGGAAAGTCTTAAAGCAATAAATCTACGACTGAATGATGGTGGAATTCAACTTCACCTTTCTGAGGTTAAAGGGCCTGTTTTGGAACAGCTGGAAAAATCAGATTTTCTGGAAGTATTAACAGGCAAGGTGCACTTAACCCAATTTGATGCGGTATCAAGCATTAATTCTGATTTAGCATACCGTACACTTAAGGCTCAACGCCTTACATGATTAACACATGGTTTTAGCCGGTAAGTAAAATCAATATTAGTATGAAAAGTAAGGCATAACTATGTTCGATAATAAACTAAAGTCTCTGGCTGGATTTATACTTTTGGCCTTGTTACAAAGTTGCAGCAGTATTGGGCCGAGCTCAATACCTCATGATCAGTTTGATTACAATACGGCTATTTCAAAGTCTTGGCGTGAGCAGACATTACTTAATATTGTTAAGCTTAGATACGCGGACATGCCCGTTTTTGTAGAGGTGGCTTCAGTTGTTAGTGGTTATACCCTAGAAAGCGCAATCAGTGTGGGGGCAAGTGTAGTTCCTAACGCTGACCTTTATAGTCTTGGTGGTACAGGTAAGTTTGTTGACCGGCCAACCATCACTTACGTCCCTCTTACAGGCGATAAGTTTAACCGTAACATGATGACGCCAATTCAACCTGCTAAAATTATGTTTTTGCTAATGATGGGGTATTCAGCAAAAACGGTACTCCCCATTTCTATTGACTCCATTAACGGGTTACGCTCTCAGCGTTCAGGTGGTGCGAACTTGCGCACTGGAGATGATGAGTATTATCGTGTTATGGAGTTAATGTCGAAAATACAGCAATCTGGATCAATTACTCTTGCTGTCGACAAGGTAGGTAACCAAGAACATTCGATGGTTATGCTTAGCAAGCAGGATAACTCAGATGATCTAAATAATTTGCAATCTGAACTGAAAGATTTATTAGGAGTAGATAAAACAAAGAACGAGTTTAATTTGTCTTACGGAGAGCTTCCCAGATCAAATCAAGAAGTAACGATAATGACCCGTTCAATTCTGCAAATCATGATCGAGTTGGCGACACAAATCAGCGTTCCAGAAGAGCATATTGAATTGGGACTTACTCTAGCCACTGTCTATGACGATGATAAACGCGTTACCCGTCCGAAGCTAATTGACATTAAAGTGAGCCCATCTAAACCAGAACATGCTCATACCGCTGTCTTTTATCAAGATCACTGGTTTTGGATTGATAACTATGATTTTAAATCAAAAAGCGCTTTCGCTTATCTTATGATTCTTTTTTCTCTAACAGAGTCAGGGTCTAAAGTGGGTCTACCTGTGATTACCATCCCAGCTGGATAACTCGTTTGTTATCGATATCAATAAGGAATACCAAGATAAAAGTAAACACTACTTTCACCGTCCTCAGTTCGCCCATAGCCGAGATAGGTCGGCCCAAGTGGACTGTCTGCCGCCACAAACAAGCTGCCTGAGCGAAGCCAGTCTTCCGAGTTGCCCAGCACCAGGGGATCTTCAACTTTGCCAACCTCCAGCGAGAAGCCACTGTAGGCACCTTCAAAAATTGTGCCGCGCAAAATTCGACGGTAATACATTATTTTTCCGAAGCGCAGGCTTCCACCTGTTAGCTGGTCAGTGGCTAGGCCTGATTGGCGCAGGAAACCACCCCATTGAAACTGATCGTAAACTGGTAGCGGATCAGACCCTACACTATCACCACCCGTTAAACCGAGTAGAAACGTATTCTCACCCAAAGAATAAGCCATCGAGCCACCAGCAGTCCAACGGGTGTAATTTGCATCGGCACCAAGATCGCTGCTCGATTTAAAAACAGTCGTATAAGCGCGCCAACCAGACCGGGGAAAGTGGACGCTATCTAATTGATCGAGCAATAATTTTGCTATATAGGCACCTTGTGCAATATCGTCTTCGTTGGGTGAAAGATTCTCAGGACCTGAGTCCAGAGATGAATTGGCTGTACCACCAGCCAGTCCGAGGCGAAACTCACCATATTGGTAGAAATGTGAGCCTATATCCACTCCGGCCAGCGATCGAACTACATCGTAAATTGCTCTGCGCTGGTTACCCTCGTAAAGGTCCACTGAATACTGATTGAGTGCCAGGTGCGGGGCAACGAAAAAGAAACCATCCGTATTAAGCGGTTGATAAAATTCTGTGGTAATGCTGTTGTTAGCGCCTAACTGGAGGTCGGTTCGCCATTCAGCACCGAGTGAATTTAGCCAGGTTTTACGATAACTCGCGAGCAAATTGAAATCTGCACCACCGTTAAAGTCACTCGATAACCCCAGACCAAATCGCAGATAGTCTGGCCCCCACAATTTCTCCACCGCATCAATGGTAAGTATTTGCCGGTTTCCTTCCTGTAAATATCGATAGTTCACGTGTTCGAAATCACCAGTACCGTAAATTCGACGTAAATCGCTATCTAGCACATCTTGCTCAATGGGTTGACCCACCTTGGTCAACATCAGCGATAGCACTGACTCGGGGTTTACACGATGCAAATTTTCAAATCGGATTTCATCGACCTGAGGTGGCGGAGGTGTAGCCTTAAACTCTTGAGTCAGCCTTAGTGCTGCATAGTCGGGAGCGGGGATAGCTAACAGCCTAAGCTGGTCAGAGACCTTACGTGCAGCTACTTCACCAAGCGGAGCGATCTCCGTAAGATGGTCGAAATCCCCAGTTGAGAACTCGCCTAATTCGGGCGAGATTAAAATATCATCAGCTTGCAGTGAGGCGATGGATACTTGAACATTCTGTTCGGTCAGAATACTCAGCATCTGCCCCGTAACTCCGAGTATCCCATTCAACTGATCGCGTCGTAGTAATGGTGTGCCTACATTAACTGCAATGATAATATCGGCACCCAGTGCACGCGCGCTCTCTACTGGCAGGTTACGCGTCAGCATACCATCGACCAACATGGTGTCATTGTACTCCGCCGGTGCCACCGCACCCGGTACCGACATACTGGCGCGCATTACACTCGCAAGATCACCTTCACTAAAAACCACCTCAGTGCCCGTCACCAGATTGGTCGCCACCGCACGAAACTGGATCGGTAATTCATCAAACTTACGATAACCTTTTGCTTTGCTGAGCCTGCGTAGCACTGTCTCAAGTTGTACTCCTGAAACAACCCCTTTGCCTAGAGCCAAACCATCAGAATTTACACCAATCTCGGGGCCAAAAAGAATAGTATAGTCGTCTTGCTTGAGCCTCATAGCCAGTTCTTTGCGTGGTGGAGTATCATTAAACAGCAGCTCGCTGGTGATGCCTGCAATGATTTGGTCGATTTCTTCAAGGGTTGTACCGGTTGCGTAGGCGGCGCCAACCAGTGACCCCATACTGGTGCCAATGATACAGTCAATAGGTACTCGATATTCTTCGAGTACCTTAAGCACTCCCACATGGGCTGCTCCGCGCGCACCACCGCCGGATAATACCAAACAAATTTTAGGGCGCTTGCTATCACTCCCGGAATTGACCGTTTCTTCAGCTCTGACTAATAGTGACATTAGCAAGAGCGTGATGCCCAATAGCAGTGGCGTAATAGCCATTACTAAACCACTGTGAAATCCTTTATTCATTATTGCTCTTCCTGTTGCGAAGCCGCATTGGCAGGTTCGGTTGGCTGTAACGGTAAGCGAATAAGCCGAGAGAAATCGGCTGAAGTGTCTGCTGCTTGCGCACGGGTATTGATGTGAGCCTGTTGCTGCAATTCTTCAAAAGACAGGCCTCCTGTATCCAGTCGTTTACTTTCGTAGAGAAATTCAGGCAGGTAGCCACTGACTAATATTTTCCAGTTAAGCGGAATACGTTGTTCGTTTACATGGGCATTCAGCCAGATCGTGGTCGTACAGTTAGATGTTAACGTGTTATAGAATTGGGGCTTGGTATTGAGTGCGTTGATCTGCTTTATATATTCAAGGAACAATTGGCGACCCTGTTCGAGCGAGCCTGCAGCGCGGTAAATATAAATATCCTCAGGTGGATCTTGACGATAGTTGGTCCGCAAACGAATCACATCGCGCTCGTCGGCCACCACATAAAAGAGCTCATAGCGGCGGAAAAATCCCTTTAGCGTAGAGTAGCCCTCTCCCTTCTCCTTACGTGTTTCTATAGATATCGCTAAATGTTCATCGCCTGAAAACTCGAAACTCAAAAAAACATGTGCGACCTCTGGCCCCATCCAGTAAGCAGTTACTACATCGACCCCTTCGAGCTTGCGCAAGTCGAATTGCCTGTTGTAATAAGCTGGGGTGAAGTCGGTTTCGCTCTGGTAATCGAAGTTGCGAATATTGTGCATGGTGACAATATCGCCATCGATCTTAGCCGAGGGGAGAAGTGCTACATCGGTATCCCAATCACGGGTGTTGGACGGTTCAATGCTTACAAACCACAGCAGTGTGACTGCGAATAATGTGAAATAAGCTCCAACCATATACCCGCGCCAACGGGCCACGCCTAGTGACAGCAGTGCGCTAAACAAGGCTATACTAAAACTGGTAAGCAGCAGAAGGCTTAACAATTTATCCGATGGGCCAGCGTAGAGAAGAGCCAGAATAACCCAGCCTCCGGTACTCAATAGAGTGAGAGCTAGAAGTGAAAAGCCAACAATGCGAGCAATTTTTTTCATTGATCCCTCATCAGAATAAATAAACGCCGCCGCTACCCTCTTCCATCAGCTCTTTGATTAAAGCAATACTGCGTTTTTCAAAGTGGTTGCTTTCCTGTTTCATTATGATGAACTTCTCAGCCAACCACTTTACAGCTATAGATATATTCAATCATATACAGGTAACAATTTTGCCCAATCACTGACACTGGACGTATCGCAGTCGGTTGTCTATTTGGTGATAGTATATTACCCATTTATCAGGTTGTAAGGCTTTTATTTCTGACCCAGTCACCTGGAAAGCTTTGCTTTTTTTGCTGCTCCCTGAAAAATGGCCTCTTTAGTCAATATCTCATAATGCTAAGGATTTTGCTATACCTGCCTACGACCATTGGATTCAAAATTAAGCTTAAAAATTTACCTTGTAGGTGTCGTATAAACCGAAAAAGACTAAGCTGCGGGGGGGAGTGTTCGAAGTTGGGAGGTTCAACGATGGCTTCAAGGATAAGGCATTCAGTTCTTCAAAACTAAAATGTCTCCTTTGAAGTGATTTTAACTCTATACTTGAAAATGAAGCTTCGAGATGGAACGTCTGCTTTTGCAGTTTGGATTAAATTGATTAGAGGTAACCTGAAAAATAATTGGGTTTGAATTTGTAATCAGTTTACGGCTCGAAAGACAATTCCGTACTTCTCGTCCTGGGCAGAATTTATCGATAATGCACTTAGAATCAACGGTCCGCTAAGTCTAGAGCTGTCGCGAGAAAGTTGATTGCTAATGACTCCAAAAAGTGAAGAGTTTCTATCGTTATTAAATAATATTCCCCGTCTATGATTAACGATAAACCTCATATGAAAAAGGAACGCTTTCCGCCAAAAGTTAGCGCTACGCATTACCAATTTTCGGCACATCGAATGGCTGCTTTTGGCCGATAGTTAGCTTATGAGGTCGCAGCATGAGTGGCACCAGTGTGCAATTCTAAAAAAGAAATTTCACATCTAGAACTATCAAATATTAAAATAAAAGGGATTGCTTAAGCCGCTGCTGGTGTCTGCAAACGGGGCAGTGATACTATCATCGATTAATTGCGCGTTGCTTGAATTTTCTCTATTAATAGAAGCAAACTGAATACTCCTTTAACTAGAAGGAGAATAGTCATGCAATATATAACTCATGCATCCTCAAAGACCCCTTGGAATAAAAATAAAATCATTGGTCAAAAACTCCCGTTAAAACCAGAACAAATTTGGTCCATAAGGGTTCGGTTAGAAATGCAGAATAACGTGCGTGACCTGGCGTTATTTAACCTAGCTCTTGATAGCAAACTAAGAGCCTGCGATTTAGTGAAGTTGATGGTAAGAGATATTTCTCACGGCGGGGGCATTCTGTCACGAGCCCAGATTATTCAACAAAAAACCAAGCAACCAGTTCAGTTTGAGATAACTAAAAAAACAAGACTGGCGTTGGAGGATTGGATCTCGTATGCCAATCTAAACTTTAATGATTACTTGTTTAAAGGTCGCTCAAGAACAAGAGAACACCTATCAACGAGACAGTATGCTCGTATTGTTGATAATTGGGTGACAAGTATTGGCTTAGATTCTAATGCTTATGGAACGCATTCTATGAGGCGAACGAAAGCCTCAATTATCTATAAGAAAACAAAGAACTTAAGAGCTATTCAAATCCTGCTAGGACATACAAAGCTTGAAAGTACCGTACGATACTTAGGTGTGGAGATCGATGACGCGCTTGATATTTCAGAACATATAGAAATATAAAT
>ENA-ORXI01000980-ORXI01000980.1-sediment-metagenome-genome-assembly--contig:-NODE-980-length-23161-cov-4.408118_pt1 | contig 23161 bp, 21 predicted proteins | sample MGYA00237861_ERZ511468 | MGnify/ENA primary metagenome ERZ511468 (study PRJEB26299, sample SAMN06266213) | sediment metagenome | isolation source: Hudson Canyon methane seep mesocosm | place: USA:Hudson...
CGCAAACCCTAACTCCAGAGCAGACTCTAGGATCTCTAAAGCAAGCTCTAGTAGACTACGCTCTGGAAAACGAAATCCAACTTAATTCATCGGCATATTTGGACAATGGCGTACTCCATGAGTCATCAGTTTTATCAAGCCAGGCTATGTACCGCGGTGTGCCAACTCTCGTAGGCTCACCAGAAAGATCTACATTTCAAAGCCAACGGACAACTCAATCTGAGAGATCCTGTGATGAGTCACGCAGTGCTCTGAGACGAGAGGCCCTCATTCGTATTGACAAAGATGAGGAGCTCTTTTCTAAACATAATTCTCTTGGAGACCACAGTTTCCCTGAATTGGCTGCATTTATAGCGAAGGTTTTTAGCGACCGTATTGAAGGTTCAAAAAAATGGGTAGTGACAGAAGAGAAAGAATATGGCTCCGATTATGAAAATTTTGTTTTGGGAACATGGGCAGATAAAGCGCCTTATATTTTCGAAATAAAGATTCGACCGAGTAACCTAAAAGGCGGAATGCAAGAGTATGGTAAGGCATGGTTTAGTCATGGCGTGCATCAAATGCAAAGCTTCGCTCGTCGAACGGCTAATGCTCTCCCCGGAGTTTATTATCCCGGTTCATGGCCTTCGGCAGAGTTGCAGTATCAGTTGACACTCATCGATCGTGCGACCCAGCAGCAGATATGGAACCAAGTTGGCCCTTTATTCTTCCCAGGAGTTAACCGAGCTTACTTTAAGTCCCAATTCCCTTCCAGCCTTGTCGATGATATCGAAGTCCTCACAGAGGAGTTTATTCAAGCGGCAACAATGGCTCTTCAATGTGAGCCACACCGATTTCAGTTATTTGTGGATAAATCAGGTTCTGGGGCATTAGAGATCAATGCAGGGCTGGTAGCAGGCGTCAGTATTGGCGATAAGTTCTTGATCAGCGCGAGCTCAGACCTTCTTCAGGAAGTGTTAAGTAATCCTAAACTGGATACCTTAGCATTGGCAAGAGTTGAGTCGGTGGATGATCACTCGGCAATGTTGAAAAAAATTGCAGGACCGTCCTGGCTGCAGACAAGCGAGATCTCAAGCGCAATTGCTACTCATTTCTAATAGTTTCGAGACCTGTCGAAAAATCAGGACTTATGCCAACTGAAAAAACATAAAGGCTCAATTTAACAAGGATAATCATGAAATCATTAAGTTGTTCAACGATCAAAGGATTCGTCTTTGTTGCGCTCATGAGTCTAATCGTGACGACAGCACTCTCTGAGAGATCTTCTGCAGATGCTGCAATAGCAGAAGCGGCATTAGAACATTTGATAGGAAGAGATAGGGCAAATAATTGTGACTGTTTAGAGCTCAACACAAAATTAAAAGGCGTGGAAAATAAAAACATTGAGATGTCGATATTAAAGCGACTCGGAGATGTTAAAGCTAATTATTATGATGTGCGATCTGGAGATACACTAGATGGAATTATTCAAGGCCAACTAGACAATAGTCCGGTGCATAAAGATATTTTGCGACAAGCTATCGTGTTAGCTAACCCACACGCATTTAGACGCAACAATCCTCATTGGTTATATGCCAATAGACAACTCAAACTTCCTGAGGAGGCCGATATTCATCGAGCAGTATTTAAACGCTCTGCCCTCCAGAACGAGACAGTAAATCGAGCTCGAAAAAAGAGCGAGTGGGTTCGATATCCCTAAAAAACTGCTACAACTAACCGAATACTTGAAGGCTTAGTAACTTGTTGGGACCAGAACAACTAAATATAACCCCTAGGCTTGCTCCATTGATTTTAGAGAGTAGTGCAGCAATCACTGTATCTGAAAAAATAGCTCGAGAAATAGGACTATCTGATAATCAGGTGGTAAGAGGCGTGATCGCTGCCCGCGGCGGATTGATGAAGCTACTAGTGAACGATCAAGAATTAGACTGGGCGTCCAATAAGAAGTTTAAATCAGGAGACAGCATTGATTTTCGTGTGCGAACGACCGCTCAAGGGGCATTGTTACTTCCCTTGTCGATAGAGCGTGCTAAACCTTCGAAAACAGCTAATTCACAAACAAACAGCAGAGAATCTCCGCGTTTTTTAAGCCTACTCCATAGGCCTGATGTGGGTTCTATCCAGAGCAAGTTTTTTAAACCCGGTATAGTTCATGAGCCTTTTTTACAAGGTCTTGATTCAAACTCCAGCCAAGCTTTAGCTCAGATGATGCACCGGATGCGAGGGATCTCTCCGGGTGCAGTTCGTGACGCGTTTCTTAGGTCAGGTCTTTTTGGAGAACTTTTTCTCAAGGGTCATGTTTCTGGCCCCATAGATATCAAGCAGTTGATGCGCAAATTGCTATTAGTCTCAAAAGTGACTGGATCAGACAAAGGCAGCATTGAAGAGATAATAGATGAAATCGAAAGTCGACAACTTGAAGCCTTGCAGGCGCAAAAGAACCACCAAATTTCTTACCATTTTGTGATGCCATTTGTTGATGCAAATCCGGTTAAAATCCACTTTCAAAGAGATGCTGTTGGGCTTGATAAAGAGGCATCCAATTGGATAATTAATTTGCATACCGAGACCGATAGCATAGGAAGCCTATGGTTAAAATCGATAGTGACGCCTGACTTTGACATTGAAATGACACTTTGGGCTGAGCGATTGGAGACTACTAAAAAGGCGGAAAAAGCGGCACCTAGTTTAGAAAAATCCTTGGCGGAGTTTGGGTTAAAGTTGGCTAAGTTAAGCATTTTAAACGCAGCAAGGCCGACAGTAGATGCTGCATTTTCTACACCAGGTCATGTATTGGATATTAAAACGTGAAAAATAAGCCGACTAAAACTGCTATTGCCATTGAATATGGTCTGAATCCAGTTCCAATTCTTACAGCAAGAGGTGATGGGGAGGCTGCGGCAGCTATTATTGCAGAAGCTGAGAAGCAGGACATTTATATTGCCGAGGATCCCTATTTGGTGTCCCTGCTGAGTGAACTAGAATTGAATGATGAGATTCCAGAAGACCTATTCGTGGCGGTTGCCACTATTTTATCATGGGCATACTGGTTAAGAGGTATTGAGCCTGATTAAACGAATTGAAGTAGCATTAGGCATGACTCAGTTGATTGGATCTCCTCCTTCCTTTTATCTTGCCTAACCGATCATAAATCTCAACATCGTTGAAACGATCTGATGATTGGAGAGTCAGCAGGGCGCCGCGAATTGACTCAAGCTTACGATCTATTAATATCTGGTTTCTAAGGTGTAGCTCTTTGCAGTCTTCTAAAACGGATATAACTCGGTTCCATCCATCAGATTGTGAATCTGACTTAGACGAGGGACTACTATAATTTCCTAGTTGAGCAATCACTTCTTCATCTGTTAATAGTGCAAGGATATCTGCCTTTCTTGACTGTAAGGCTTCGAAGGCGCTTAAATCTTGCACTTTCAAGGCGTCAAACTCTTCATTAAGTATGAGTTTGAGAGTAGAGGTATTTGTTAAAACTGCGGGTAATAGTTGCGATTCTGTCATTATTAGACCTGGGCCGAGTTAGCCTTCAATTTAATTGTAAGGTAATTACCATTTCACGCATAAAAGGCAGTGTCGGCGAATTTTGCGACAGCGCACTTGCTAAAGCTACCATTAAAGAACGGCTACTCGCCGTAAATCATACTCTCAAGAGCGTAAAACTTTTCGGCAACCGCCTCTTCATTTACAGGATAATTCCCCTCGGATATTGCAGCCTTTACTCTTGCTACCATTGCGGTATCAAACTCCGCTGTCGAAAGAGCCTGTTCAGCATTTGCGCTCAACACAAAGTTGTCTGCTGTAGGCTTTGAAGAAGATGCACCTTCGGATCGTGCTTGATCGATTACCTGGTTTGGTTTTTCCGAAATAACAGTTGCAGGCATCGGAATTTTGCCTAGTTGTGAAATAGAATCTGACATGTCTTTTCCTTTCGGTGTTTAATCTTCAAACGTTCTCATTACATTTCGAATCGACACTTGCTGAGATTTCTTTAACAAAAAGTTGAATTTTATTGATTAAAGTATCTCAGCCTTTCTTGGCCCAGTCACTATAGCCCTTACTTGCTCTTTTGAATCTGGGTTTATTAACGTGATTTGCTCACCCAGTTGTCCTTTACTAAGAGCAATCATAGGTATCGTGATTTGTAATGATCCTTTCTCAATACTCAGCATTACCACATCATCTGGACGAACAAGAGGGGCAGGTCTTAAATCAGAAATTCTTATCGGTTGGCCTGGAGGTATTGTTCTAATTGTTTCCATTTGGGAGATACCCGCATCAGAGAAAAGAGCATCATTAGGCAAAGGCCCATAAAAAGGAGCTAGAGCTGAATTTACTGAAGAGAGCTTTTGACCACGACCGATAATTTCTTTACTGATCATAACCACATGCTTCACCCGAAGATCTTCTCGAGAAAGTATCGTGCCTTCTCTTAAGTTTCTAGCTGCAGTAGATTGATTGAGTAAACGTGAAGGAAATCGTTGAGTCGATGATGTCAATGACAATGGTTTACGAACATTCTTAATGCTCTTAAGATCAATGAACTCTCCAGCCAAAATGTCTTTCTTGATTTGAAATACAATTACAGTCTCTGTTAAATATTGCTGTAAAACTAAATCCCCAGCGGAAACAGATTTAGACAGGCTCATATCCTTTAATGCATTCGGTTCTCTTACTAAACCACGAACCGAGGTTTTTAAGACAATAGGTTTTATGTCATCTGAAGATAAAAGCTGGCCGACAGGCATATCTGCTTTGAACACAAAACCTAAGGCATTTTTTATGAGCTTGACGCCTACAAAAACCTGCCAATTAGTATTGGGGCAGCTGATCCGAATAGATTCTTGACTTGAAGGGTAAGAGAAGCTGATATCGAAGGTAGAATCACATCTAGGAATCTTCAATCTACGATCTGTTGCCGAAATTTCAACCTGGTCTGGCTCTAATTTTACCTGCTCGGCTACCCATATTTTGGCCTGCTTTATTAGCGCGTGTTTGTTAGCACTGAGCTCGGGAGTATTTTGAGCAGTTACTAGGCAGCTATAAAAAACGATTGCAAAAAGAATTATGGATTTATACATAACTGCAGTATGAATTACAGTTCAGAGTGACGCAATACCGACGTTCCTAAAAAGATAAATGGCAAAAGATTGCCGAAAAAGCGGCAATATTATTTTTATCTTTTTTATAGCTCCCTCGCAAAGCATTGTTTTTAAACAGAAATAAATTAATTTAATGCTGAAACCAACAATTGGCATCTGTTTTGCAATCAATTAATTCCACGACCTGAAGATTTAGATCGACTTTAGAGAGTAGAACTTTAATTGGAATCGTTATGAAATTAATTGATACAACTTTTGGGATTCACGAGCGCGCTTTAACTTTGCGTAGTCAACGTATGGAGGTCTTAGCTCGAAATATTGCTAATTCGGATACTCCAAATTTCAAAGCTCAAGATATTGACTTTAAGGCATCGCTCAAAAGAGTGCAGGCCAACGATTCTCTTACAGTTACGAGTTCTGGGCACATGCAATCAAGCAATCGGGCGGGTAATGGAAGTCTAATGTTCACTATTCCGGTCAATTCATCTGCTGATGGCAATACGGTGGAGTTAAGTGTCGAGCAGGCAAAATACGGCAAAGCCGCAGCCCAATACCAAGCGACTCTGAGGTTCCTTGAAGGGGACATTAGTGCTCTAAGAAAAGTTTTAAAAGGAGAATGAACATTATGTCCATGGATAAAATATTTGGAATCGCCGGTTCCGCTCTAAACGCGCAGATGGTCCGATTAAACGCCAGTGCATCAAATATAGCGAATGCGGGATCTACAGCAAGTAGCGAGATCGACGCTTATAAAGCAAAGCGACCAATTTTTGAGACAGTGCTATCTGAACAGCAGAACAATCTAGGTGGGGTCAGAGTAACCTCGCTTGTAGATGATCAGGCAGTTCATGGACAGATTCATGATCCAGGGAACCCTAATGCAGATGAAAACGGGATTGTTTATCTTTCTAATGTTAATGAAGTTGGAGAGATGGTTGAAATGATGGCAGCAGCTCGCAGCTATCAGAACAATGTTGAGGTTATCAATACCGCCCGCCAATTAATGTTGCGCACTTTAGAAATTACTAAGATCTGAGGAGAAGTCCATGATTGATTCAACGATTAGCTCGTCCTTTTTGACAACAGCGCAATACTCCAGTCAGCAGAGCAACGCCTCCTCTGAGCAAGAAGAGTTAGGTCGTGATGCCTTCCTCCAATTATTAACGACGCAGCTTAATAATCAAGATCCTTTAGATCCAATGGATAATGAAGCGTTTGTTGCCCAGTTGGCTCAGTTCTCTTCGGTTGAAGGGATAAAAGGGATGCAATCGTCACTGGAAAATATGGTATCTGGTATGCGCCAAGATCAGATGATGGCTGGAGCTAGCCTAGTTGGCAAAAAAGTAGCTGTGGAGGGAGGCTTATTTGAGGGTGGCAATGGCATAAAAACAAATGCGTCCATTAACTTGGAGAATGGAGCGGACGCAGTGATAGTCAATATTTATGATCGCACCAACGGAAATCTGGTATTTAGTGAAACGCTCGGCAGTCAGATGCCTGGCGATCTAAAAATCAGGTGGGAAGGCATCTCGAACACGGGCGAGATGGCAGCCTCAGGGAATTATCTTATGTCCGCAAGCACTATTGTTAATGGTAGGCAGCAGTCCGTGCCGGTGTCCACTCTATCTCAGGTCAAAAGTGTCAAATGGGACCCTAGTACTCAACAATTATCTCTTGAAGTTAACAATGGAAAATTTGTTCCGTTGTCTTCAATCGCTCGCATTAGCGCTTAAAATCCACTTGAAAAGGAAATAATAGTATGTCTTTTTATACATCATTAACAGGCTTGAATGCTGCGGCAACTGAGTTATCAGTTACGTCTAATAATATAGCAAACTCTGGAACAGCAAGTTTTAAACGATCGAACGCAGAATTTGGCGATATCTTTGCAACGTCCACCTTACAGCGATCTGCCAGTGGTGTTGGCAGTGGTACTGTACTTTTAGGAATAAACCAGCAGTTTACCCAGGGCAATATCGAAGCCTCAGCCAATTCTCTTGATTTAGCAATTACTGGGGATGGGTTTTTCCCAATCAAAACAAGCGATGGCGCTGAGCTTTATACCCGCAATGGTGGGTTTATGCTAAATGACAATAATTTATTAGTTAATAGCGAGGGACATACTTTGCAAGTTCATCCCTTAAATGAAGTGACTAATGAAAGTAACTTTAACCAAGCTACAGTCGGTCTAGAAGTGAAGCGTAATTTGCCCGCGACAGCGACAACAACCATCGATTTAGACATAAAACTACCAATGACGGGCCCCGTAATAGGCGTTAACGGTGGAACTCCAATCAATATCACCGACAACACTACATACAGCGAGACGCAAACATTTTCTCTATATGACGACGCTGGCGAACCCTACACTGCAACTGTGTACTACCAGAAAATTGCCGACGATACAGATGACGGTGCGGGTAATGTTCAGGACTTGTGGTTAGCCGATGTTTATATTGGAGATGCGACAACGCCAGCCGCTACAACAAATCTTGCCTTTAACAGCGTAACAGGAGCTCTTGAGACAACCCTTGCCGGCGGCGGTATCGGCATAGATCAAATAACTCTTGATCCATCAGTTCCAGATTCTCGGTCCAGCGCTATAACCTTAAGCCTCAATGCAACAAGTCACGGTAAAGGATTCCAGATTGTAAGCCAAACACAAAATGGGTTACCTGGCGGCGGGTTGGTTAATGTTGACGTAGGCAATGACGGCCTAGTGACGGCGACATACTCTAACGGACAACAAATAGCTGCGGGAAGAATAAATTTGGCTAACTTTAGCTCTCCTGAGGGTCTGCGCCAAGATGGTGGTACTAAATATTCTGTTACAGCTGCTTCTGGAACTGTTTCATACGGGGAAGCTGGATCCGCAGGATTTGGAACAATTCGCTCAGGTGCTTTAGAGCGCTCAAATGTAGATTTAACTGCAGAACTGATCGACTTGATTAGTGCTCAGCGGAATTTCCAGGCGAATGCAAAAGCAATTGAAACTAGCTCTTCATTGACTCAAACCATTATTAATATCCGTGGATAAACATCGGTTTTAGGAGTATTGCATGGACAAATTAGCATTCACAGCATTGGCATCAATCGATAATGAGTCGAACAAGCGCGCTCAGATTACTAATAGCTTGGCCAATGTGTCTACGATAGGTTTTAAAGACTCTTTTTCTTTAGCGGAACAATCTATTCAAATCAAAGGTGAAGGCATTGATAGCCGGGTGCTTCCAGGAATGGCGAAGCAGGAGGTTATTAATCTTAGTCCGGGTGCAGTCAATATGACAGGCAACATTATGGATGTGGCGTTGAATGACAAGACTGTTCTTGGAGTTCAAGCAGATAATGGAGAGATTGGGTTTACTCGAAGGGGAGACTTGCGAGTTTCCGCCACGGGGCTACTTGAAAACACAGTTGGCCAGCTTATTTTAGGTGAAAACGGACCAATAAGTGTCCCACCAGGCCAACTCGTAAGTATTGGTCCTGACGGTTCGGTGGTTTCCAATTCTCCTAGTGATCCAGAGGGAGCTCCGCTGAATTTGGGTCAGCTAATGCTGCGGGATGCGAGTGAGATGCCATTGATACGTAGAGCCGATGGATTATTTCAGCCTTTAACTGATGAGTTCCGAGGACGAGATTTTCCAACCGGTCCAAATTCAGTTTCATTGCAGTCTGGGGCCCTAGAGGGGAGCAATGTGAACCCAGTCGAGGCAATGATAAAGATGATGGATTTTAATCGAGCTTTTGAATCAAAAATTAAAATAATTTCAGAAATCAAGTCAATTGATGAAAGTGGTTCGTCAATGATGAGATTGCCTCAGTAATAAGATAACCCAACTAGAGACGCAAAAGGACAAGAATTATGGATGCCTCACTTTGGATTGCAAAGACAGGACTAACCGCGCAGCAAACGCGCATGCAAGTGATTTCGAACAATTTAGCTAACGTGAACACGACCGGATTTAAAAAAGATAGAGCTGTATTCGAAGATTTACTCTATCAAAATATCGTTCCAGCGGGAGGCCAAACAGATGCCCAATCACAAGCTCCAACAGGATTAATGTTGGGGACAGGGACTAGAGTCCTTGCGACAGAAAAGTTACATGGTCAAGGCAATGTCATTAATACTGAAAATGCCTTAGATGTAGCTATCACGGGGGAAGGATTCTTATCGGTAAGTCAACCTGATGGCACTATCGCCTACACTCGCGATGGGTCTTTAAAGTTATCAGCAACAGGGCAACTTGTAACTGCGGGCGGGCAAACCATACAGCCGGCAATAACGATTCCACAAAATGCTGAAAGCATAACAATTGCTCGTAACGGCATAGTAACTGCTCAGCTTGCCAATGGTGGTGGATCATCTCAGGTGGGACAGATTAATCTATCACTATTTGTTAACAACTCAGGCCTAAAGCCAATTGGACGTAATCTCTATGCTTCCACTGAGGCTAGTGGTGTCGCAATCAATGGGCTCCCAGGTGAGAACGGAGCGGGTATTTTAATGCAAGGTTCGCTTGAGGCATCAAACGTTAATGTGGTTGAAGAGATGGTTAATATGATCGAAACCCAGCGTGCTTACGAGGTTAACTCGAAGGCAATATCCGCGGCAGATGGCATGTTACGGTTTTTGAATAACAACTTATAGAGTGTGGAAATTATGCTATTGCGAGCTTTAACCATGTCTTTTCTATTTAGCATTTTGAGCGCTTGTGCAAGTCCGCCTCAAATGGAACCAACAGCTGAGTTTTCACCGATACAATCTATCCCAAAGCAAAAGCCGGCTCATGTAACAGGCTCAATATTTGCTAATGGACGAGATTTGTTCGGCGACCTGCGCAGTTATCAGGCTGCAGACATCCAGGTAGGTGATCTGATTACTGTTCTCCTTAATGAAACTACGCAGGCATCTCGAACATCTGCGCTTTCTACTAGCAGAGTTTCAGCAAACGATGTTATCGGGGTGAATCAAAAAGATTCTATTGTTGGAAAAATCGGTTTTGGTGCGGGCTTTTTTAATGGAGCAGAAACTGATGGAGCCAATATTACTAGTGATGGATCTGGAACAGCCGGGCAGGCAGCTACATTAACAGGCTCGATCTCAGCAATGGTCTTAGAGGTTCTAGCAAATGGCAATCTTGTAATAGTCGGAGAGAAACAGCTTGCCTTGACTGAAGGAAGTGAGTTCATTCAAGTCAAAGGGATCATCCGACCAGCAGATATTCAGCCGGATAATACAGTTTTATCTCAGCGTATTGCCCATGCTCAAATTTCCTATCGCGGGACAGGTGATCTAGCAAAAGCGTCCAAACCTCCCTGGGGTACAGGCTTATTATATAAGTTTTGGCCATTTTAAAAGTTTTTAAGGAAACCATGTAATGCCGACATTGAAATTTATCGCCTTTTCGTTGCTCTTGATGGCTAGCTTTCCTACTGCTGCAGATCGCATAAAGGATTTTACTGACGTAGCAGGGGTTCGATCAAATAAACTTATTGGCTATGGCCTAGTGGTTGGCCTCCAAGCAACGGGTGATGGGAAGGACCTCCCAATTACTGCCCAAGCGTTAAAGACGACTTTGTCAGGACTCGGCGTGAGCGTTGATGGTCCAGTGAGCGACTTTGATTTAGGGGATCAACTCGCCGCGTTGGCTGCACAAAACGCTAATAAAGAACTTAAAGTAGACAATGTTGCTTCGGTAATGGTAACTGCTGAGCTACCGCCATTTTCGAAACCAGGTCAGCGGATCGATGTCAACGTGTCAGCCATTGGCGTAGCAGAATCCTTGCGGGGTGGGACGTTGATCTTGACTCAGCTAAGAGGCGTTGATGGAGAGACTTATGCTCTTGCCCAAGGAGCGCTAAGCATTACGGGAGTGTCAGCTGACTCGGCAGGCACTAGCGTTCAGGTCGGTATTCCCACCTCAGCACGGATTCCAAATGGTGCAACAGTCGAGCGGTTGGTACCAACCCCTTTTGATAAAGCAGACCATATTGTACTAAATATACGTGACGCTGATTTTTCAACTGCTAGTGCCGTAACTCAGGCTGTCAATAAAGAATTTGGACAGGGGACTGCGAAAGCTATTGATAGTGTATCTGTCGCAATACAGGCCCCTAAAAACTCATCTCAGCGTGTAGCCTTTTTAAGCATGGTTGAAAACCTTGATGTAGAACTGGGTGAAGCCCCAGCAAGGGTGGTCGTTAACTCTAGGACAGGGACAGCTGTGATCAATCGGAACGTGAGGGTCACTGCGGTCGCGGTAACTCATGGCAGTATATCCGTAAGGATAGCGTCAAGTAATGAAGTCAGCCAGCCAGGGCCCTTTAGTGATGGCGAAACAACAACTGTGCAGAATTCTGACGTGAGCATTAGTGAAGAAACCAATCCTATGTTTTTGTTTCAGCCAGGAGTAGATCTTCGCGAAATTGTTGACGCAGTTAATCAAGTCGGCGCGAGCCCCTCATCTTTAATTGCTATTTTGGAAGCACTAAAGAGCTCAGGAAGTTTGCGTGCAGAGCTAGTGGTGATTTAGATGCAAGATCTGCAAACATCCGCAAAAGGTTATCTTGACTTCGCCGGGCTAGGAGAATTAAAAGCGCGAGCAAAGGTTGATCAAGCAGAGGCAGCGCAAGAGGTTGGGCGTCAATTTGAATCAATGTTTGTTCAAATGATTTTTAAATCCATGCGTGAAGCAAATGAGCCACTAAAAGGCGACCTTATGCGTTCCAGTGGGGGGGACTCTTTTGAGCAAATGTACCACCAAGAGCTCTCGCAGGTTATGTCGCAGAGAGGGCTTTTTGGATTGGGTGATTGGTTGAGCAAGCAGGTGATGGGGTCTAATAATGCAGCTAAGGCTTTAAAGGCTTATGAACAAGACGGGTTTGCCCTTCCATCCGAAAGTTTAATGCCGTTACCTTTAAATATGATGGAAATCAGGCAAGAAAAGGATCAAGCAGATGGCTGATCTATTGACCATAGGTGCTAGCGCCTCTCAACTATATAAGTCAGCGTTGACGACTGTAAGTAATAACATCGCTAACCTTAATACTGAGGGATATAGCCGTCAGCGTGTGGATACTTCTGAGAACACTCCAAATCAGTTGGGTACTAGTTTTGTCGGAACTGGCGCTAGCTTAAATGGGGTGTTTCGGTCATTTAGTAATTTTACCGAGAACAATCTGCGGCAAAGTTATAGTGAGCTTGGCACCCAGAGTCAGTTGATTGCCTATGCTGACCAAATTATTGACATTATGGGTTCTGAGTCTGCAGGGTTATCAGAGGTGTTAGATAAGTTTTTTACGGCGGCAGGGAAGCTCAGTACAGATCCTGCATCTGGGGAGTTGCGCAAAATTTTTCTTAGTGAGGCGGGTAGTGTTGCTGTTAGATTTAGAGAACTGGCAGGCCAGTTAGATGATATTGAGGAACAAACGCAGTCCGAAATTAAGTTGAAGGTACAAAATCTAAATAACCTGACTGAACAACTATTATCGATAAATAGGCAGCTTGATAAAAACACACATCTCGATAATCAACCACCCATGCTCTTAGACTCAAGAGACCAAGTCCTTTTAGAACTTGCAGACATAGCTAAAATTTATGTCACTGAGCGAGCATCTGGTGCAGTTGATGTGCGACTCGATAGTGGTACCGGGTCCATAGTAATAGACGGTAATGCGGCAAATAAATTCAGTAGCGTTTTTAATGAGGAGCAACCTGGAAAAGTTGAAATCATTGGATCCTACGGTTCGGGAGGGGCAAGCCGTTCTGTTACAGGTGGTGAACTTGGAGGCCTGCTTAACTTGCGAAGTCAAGTGCTAGCCCCAGTAATCGACAGCTTTGATGATCTAGCAAATACCTTTGTCACTGAAGTGAATGCTATTCAGACTACAGGGTCTGACCTTAATGGACAGAGAGGGACTGAATTATTTGCCATTCAGGGATCGCTTGGCGCTGCCGCAGGTATTACTCTCTTGCAAACAGATACCAGCAAGATAGCTGCTGCAGGCTTGTTAAGTGTAACGCCTAATGCGACGAATCAAGGAACTATGATTTTTGAGGTTGAATCGATCGCGGCCGGCACACCGACCCCCGCAACGTTTAATATTTCTTATAACACCGTCAATGGATATGCAATAAATGGTACTCCGTACACACCATCTGCTGATGGGAAAATCAATCACGAGGGGATTACCCTAAGCTTGAGTGGAATAGCCGCTGATGGGGATAGTTTTGCTGTTATTACAAATACTGATGGCGTGGGCGATAACCGAAATATGCTGCTATTAGCGCGGCTGCAAACCAAAGATGTAATGCTCGGTGGAGGCTCGATCAATGATGGATATGCAGATATTGTTACAACGGTAGGAAGCCAAGCAACTCTGGCGAAAATGTCCAAAGAAGCGCTGCAGGTTATCTACGATCAATCGCTTGAAGCCAAAGATCGGATTTCGGGCGTTAGTCTTGACGAAGAAGCGGCGGATCTCATTAAATTCCAGCAAGCTTTCCAGGCCTCCGCAAAAATTATCCAAGTGTCACAAACATTATTTGATTCAATTTTAGCAGTCCGCTAAAAAGCGTAGATGGTTACTCAATATCAAATGCAGGCTACTTACAGATTTTATATTAAAGTTTTGACAGCGAATGCCGATATCCTCAAGGGATCAAACTATTTTGGCTTCTCGCTTGTTTATCGAAACGCTTTACAGGCGTTTCTTCAACACAGAAATTACACCAGTTCCCTAGATAGGTGTAAATTAAGAGCATGAAAAAATGAGAATATCTAACCAACAATTGTTTGACCAGGCCGTTAATCAAATGACTCGGCAACAGGCTAAAATTGCCGATCTTCAAACACAAATTGGCGAAGGAAAACAGCTGATAAGGCCAAGTGATAATGCTGACAAATCAGCTGTTATTCAGCGTTTGAATACCGCGGCTAGTCGGCAGGAAGTTTATGAAGCTACCTTGGATAGCGTCTCGAATCGGCTAGATGCTGAAGAGTCAATAATTCTCTCAAGTTCCGATATATTACAGCGAATAAAAGAGTTAGCCATACTGAGTAATGACGGATCTAATGGAGAGTTTGATCGATCTGCAGTAGCTATTGAGGTATCAACATTACGGGAGCAGCTACTATCTCAAGCTAATCAACAGGATCTTAATGGCAACTATATTTTTTCTGGATCCAACGTTAAGTCTGCGGCCTTTGCTGCCGATAATAGTGGGGTCATCAACTACGCGGGCAACCAGCAGCGCATTTCTGTAGACATATCTGAACATAGACAAATCGAAGTTAATCGTCCAGGTAGCGATGTTTTTAAAGGAGTTGATCGCGGGGGTAGTGATATAGGATTTTTCCAGGTTATTGATGATTTTGTTACCGCTTTAGATACTAATAATAATTCAAAAATTGAGTTGGCTCTTTCGGAAATAGAAGTATTAGCCAATGAAATGACAGGGGCAATCACTAATCTTGGAGCTCGAATGAGTGTCGTAGAGTCTCATAGAACCACATTAGCCGAAGTCAAGCTTCGCTATGAAACGTTATTATCTGAAGAAGAAACACTTGACTATGCGACAGCCATCACTGAGCTCTCAGCTGAAATGTTGTCACTTGAGGGTGCCCAAGCAAGTTTTGCACAAATTTCCCAACTCAGTTTATTTAACTATATTAAGTAGAGTTTTTGATGGTCACAACTACCGCCCTTGATACCCCTGGCACAACGTCTTCTGCGTCCACAAACAGAAGTAGTATAGGTTCATCCATATTATTAACACTTGGTTCAGGCTCGGGGATCAACGTAGAAGAATTAGCCACTAATCTAACCAATGCGGAAAAGTTACCTGCACAAAATGCGCTGCAAGGCAAAATTGATAAAACAGAAGCCAAGATATCTGGGTATGGATTAATATCATCTCAGCTCGGTATCTTAGCAAGTTCGTTTGAAAGAATTAATGATGCTAATGAAATTTATTCTAGTGAAGGTAAAAGTTCTAACGACAATGCGGTTTCCTTTCTTAGCGTAACCAACGATGCGCTGGAAGGTAGCTATGATGTTGACGTGTATCAGCTTGCCGAAAATCAACGCCTCTCTTCAAATAGCTATCAGTCCACCAGTGGAAATATCAATAACGGTGCGGCTTTTAATCTGACTTTGTCCATAGGTATCACGCGTAAAGGGACCTATGATCACTTCATCACCGAGGCCCAACTTCGAAGCATTGGTGATGGCTCCAGTGCTTATATAGAGTATTCTGACGGCTCCAATACTTTACAAATTACCCAAGCAGAAATTGATTTGGCTATGGAGTCTCTTGAGGGTTCAGGCATCTATACCTTTGCCAATGCAACCCTTGAAGGTCTGATATCTGCGATCAACAGTGAAATCTCTAAAAATGCTGGCTTTGCAGCCAACTTCGCTTCAGCTGAGGTGCATCGCACTAGAGGAATAAGTTTTGTTCAAACTGTAGCCGGGGCGTCAGCATCGCTCACTCAGCCAGCTGCCAATGACGGCTCTGTGGCCTACAACATAGGGTCAGTGGCTCAAGGACTTATCAGTGCAACGCCGGTAAATGGAGCACGAGCATCCTACACCTTCACTCCCTCAAGTGCCGGATCAGACTCTCTAGAAGTATCAGATGGTGTTACCAATATTAGTATTCCGCAGACAGACTTTTCATTGCGCACCGACTATGAACTGTCTATCACTGAATCTGAACTGCAAGCTGCGTTAGGTAGTAGTGGCAGTATATCTATTGTAGGTAGCGACGGTACCGGAGCAGACGAAACTGTCATAGTTAACCTCAATGATATGACTACGTTTGGGCTGCCCGTGCCTTTAGGTGCATTGACTCTTCAGGATTTAGCCAATGCAATTAATGCAAAAGCTTCCGGGGCGTTTGAAACCACAGCTGTGGTTGACGACAACAAATTAACTTTTGTGCAAAAAGCCAATGGCAGTGGTACCGTCACTGCGGCAACTAGATCCGATGGCATAACTATTTCCAAGGCGGATGTTAGTGTTACTTCCGCGGAGCAGATGGCCGAGGCAATTCAAGCTTCAAGCTCTTACGATAATTTAAAATTTACGGTGTCAGCTACATCAACTGACTTAGTATTCGATTATAAAACTGACGGTGCAGTTTCTGCACCAACGTTTAAACTTAATAATTCTGACCAAACAGCCAGCAGCTTTGTTGCGGGCGTCAACGCAGTCAATGCACCAATTGATACTGTCATTAAAATTGGAGCGGGTGGTGACACTTTAGAAAGCATCGTTACTGCAATTAACAACGCCGATACTGGCATAACTGCCTCTGTGCTAGATATCAGCGGCATCGGAAATGATTATCGAATTGTTTTGTCAGGGATTGAGGGTCTCGATGGGTCATTTAGCGTTACTACAGACAGTAGCACTGCCAGTAATAGCTTAGGGTTTGATCAGACCACTAACATAGTACAGGCCGCCCAAGATTCGGAAATAGGATACGAAGGACTTCTAATCAGTCGCGGCACTAACGTCATATCAGATGTCATAGAGGGTGCGACTTTCCAACTTAATTCGACAACTGGGGTGGTGACCTCAGTACCTTACATTGTACTGGCGAATGGTTCGGGCGGCGGGGCCGGTTTCGCCTATGACATCACTAAGTTCAATGGCAACACAGTGCGGTTTATTCCAAAGGCTGCCTATGTTGGACAAAATTTGGGTGCAGGCCCTTCTGGTGGTCCTGGTTCTGGCTATACAGCAACCACAATAACTAATCCTCATGGGTCTGATCCGGCAAATATTACCGTTTATGATGTGACGCCGCTTAACGATTTAGATATCGACAATTATCTTGATAGTTCCGCAGAGCCTGATTATTCAGGATCCATCACTTTGTATGACGGCATCGGCGGTGCAATTACTCTGCCTAGAAATGGGCTCGGAGGTTTTTGGCCAAATACAACTACAACAGAGAACGGAGAAACGGTTAATCAATATGTGGCCATAGCTCAGGCTGCTTCCTATGCCGCAGGAACTGGTAGCACCACCACCGGCGGTACTGAAGATACCTATACAAACTACACTGGTGGTACCATTCAGGCGATTAACAACGGATCTTACGAGTATCGTTATACCGAGTCTCAGCTGCGTGCTGATGTGGCGGCCAGTATTATTAGTGGCGGCAGCGACAATGGTGAAGGTGCACTGATATTCACCGATGACTACGGCCGCAACCACACTATCTTAGCCAGTGAAATCCGAGCCTTGAGCGGCGGCACGCCGGTTACCAGGTCAATCAGCATTACCAACGCTAGTTTTGAGAGCCAGAGTCTCTCAGAAGGTAGTTATACCTCCTCATCTATAACGGGTTGGACTGTCAATACTTCTAGCAGCAACAGTGGTGCTTACAACCCTGAAGAAGACCCTGTTGAAGCAACTACTGATGGTAGCAATGTAGCCTATCTTTATAGTGATGGGGCAACAGTCTCTCAAGTATTGAGTGAGACCTACGACAGTGGCAGTACATATCAATTTAAATTAGATATCGGCGATCTTAGTTACTATGACTATAAGGCAGATGCAAACTACACTATCAAGCTTTATGCGGGGTCTAATGAAATAGGTTCTGTTTCAGGTACTTCAGATCTAGATGCTTTAACTGAAGTGACGCTTAACAGCAGTATTTCTAACTCGGCATTTAATGGTCAAGCGTTAAAAATTGAAGTGACTAAAAACTCTGGTGAAGAGCTTTTAATCGACAATGTTCGGGGCACAGTGACCGAAAGCCAGATTCAGCCGGGTACAGAGACACTAGCAGGCTTAATTGCCGCCATTCAATCCAATCAAAACTATCCAGATAATTTGGGTTCGAACAATGATGGAAGCGGCGATAATGGAGGCACAGATGATCTTCGTTTCACCGTTGCATTGTCTGGTGATGGCCAAGGAATTGTATTTACACCACAAAGTTCACCAAGAAATCCCGATTCTGGCATGGCCATGTTTAGCGCAAAGCGCACTTCTAGCGCATCATCTGGTTTGTACAATGGCAGCTCGTTAAACAATTTAACTGGAGCCACCGGCGGCAACTACACTGCACTGCAGACAGCTCCGGTAACTCCAAGCTCTGGCAATTACTCTAACACTGGCATTATCAGTAGCACAGTGGGTACCACTGGAGGTGGCATCTTTCATATTGCTTGGAGTGATGCTCAATTGCAGGCAGATCTTTTGTCAGGCCGCATAGAAAATTACGACGACAGTGATTCTATTGATGATAGGGCCTATATAAGCTTTACCGATAACGACGGTGACACAGTAATGGTTGAGCGATCTCAGATTGGAAGTGCAGGCTCTGAGACCATTGCCGGCTTGGTTACTGCTCTTCAGGCCGCAACAGCAGGCACTAACAGTAATGGTTTTACTAGACAAGATTATTCTGACTTTGACTACAATATTGCTTATGACGCGAGCGGACTTATTTTTACGCCAAAAACACTGCCAGCAATAGGCGATACACTTTCGCTGCAGATGCGACGCAGCCGCAATGACTCAGAATATACCGGTTCGGTCAATGACGGCGCGACATATGCTACTGAGGAACCTCTGCGCCATACGATTATTGAAGACATTGGGTTGATTCCGGGTACGCCCGGCACTGGTGGCGGTAATGGCTCCAATTATTTAACCAAGTACAGAACTGAGACGCTATATGACTCTGCTCGTTTGATTATTACCCGTGACAAGAGTCAACTAAAAACCAATTTGCAGGAAATTGTCACCGCCTACAACGATTTAGAATCGCTAATAGATGAACTCAATACCGATGAAGCGGTCGAGGCTGGCTTATCACTGGCAGGGGAGGGTTCTTTACTTCGCTCGGTGCAAAATCGAATCTATAACGCGCTAACAGCAACCTCTTCTACTCCCAGCGGAACAGTGGATGCTGTGCGCGATCTGGGTATTAGCGTTGATCGCTATGGTAAGCTGCAGTTCGATGAGGCTATATACGATAGCCTCATTACTACTCGTTGGGATGATGTGGTAACCATGTTGACCTCAGGGACCACTGATCAAAGTCTATATTCCCCGATGCCTAAGGGTTTGGCTCAGGACGTCGCTACTGTTATAAACGATCTAAAATCATCAACACTAACGGGAGATGCCCAGAACGGTTTGATTGCAAACAGAACTGAGGCTCTTTCGAGATATGAAGAGAATTACCAACTTGAGCTAACTAAACTGGAAGCTCGCATGACTGTGTTGTATCAGCGTTACCTGAATCAATTTACAGCTATGGAAACGCTGATGAATAGCTTGAATAGCACGCGAGACTATATGAAAGGTCAGCTCGATGTAATCACCAGTGCTTACGACCGAGATTAAGCAAGCACAACCAAATAGCTTGGTAAGTAAAATCAAGAATCGACCGACTTGAGATTTGCCTTCAGACTGGTGAGAAAGCAACTATCAGTTACATATGTCCGCTTGGATCGAAGCGACTTCTAAGCCCCAGTCTTAACGCTCTGTTTCTAGAGTAAGCCAAAAGTAGTGAAGAAAAAGGATCTCTAATAGAGGTGTTTTTAATTGATGCCTACAACACCGGTTTAAAAATTCGCTTAGTCATTTACTTAGTGAAACTCATACCTGAAGCAGTCCGCAAGGTTTTACTCCCCTAAAAAGTCGGCTTTAAACCATTGCAGCGGTGAGGGTTCATGTAAGTTTGGTCCTTTTTACAAGGGCTCATCCCTATACCTGCTAGGCGGTTCTTAGTATTGATATATTCTGCACAATTTATTGTTGGGTAACGAAAAAAGCCCGACACCATGACGGTGTCGGGCTTGAGCGTTTAAACGTGCTACTACGCCACAAACTTACTTACTGAAGTAACGACAGCACGGACTGAGCCTTCTGATTCGCTTGAGCTAACATTGCAGTACCAGCTTGTTGAATTATCTGAGTACGTGCTAGAGAGGTTGTCTCTGTAGCATAGTTAGCGTCTTCAATTCGACCTCTTGCCGTGGCTGTTGCCAATGATGCAGAAGCCAAGTTATCTACCGCATACTCTAATCGGTTCATCGTTGCACCGAAAGTTGCACGCTGGGTAGCTACCCCTTCAATGGCACTGTCGATCTGATTCAGTGTTACATCAAAATCACTGCCCATTCCAGTAGTAGAAAAAGTGCCTAGGTTTGCTTCCATTGGACCAGTAACAACTCTCATATCATCTAACGTGCTTGTAGTGACAGTGCCATTGGCGTCGCCAGTGGCAATAATAGTAGTTGTACCTGAAAAGGTAAATTGAGACAGTGACGTATCAGTGCTAGCATTAAGTGCTGTAACTAAATCTGCGTTATTTGTTTCGCTTCCAGTTACCTCATAGCTTACATCCGCAATTTTTACCACGTCGCCCGCTGTTCGAGATGTAACGTCTAGCGCATAGGTTAGTACGCCCACTGCTGAACTGCTACCCGCAGTGGTCACTGTGTCAGACACAGCTATTCCACCAGCATTTAGGTTAAAGTCGCTAAAATCTACAGACAAAGTTTGGCCGGCGTTTGCTCCAATTTGGAAGGTCACAGAGCTATCTGCTCCACCTGCAGTGCCGTCCAACAGCTTTTTGCCGTTGAATTCAGTAGAGTCAACGATACGATCAACTTCTGATGCGGCTTCTTTAAATTCAACGTTGAGTACTGACACATCGGTTGCGGAGTTAGACCCATCAGCAGCCTGAACAACGATCTCACGCATTCTTTGCAGAATGTTACTGATTTGTTCGGCAGATCCATCTGCTAGCTGTATCATGGATGTTGCGTTGTTAGCGTTACGACCAGCTTGGTCAAGACCACGAACCTGAGAGGTCATTTTGGTAGCAATCGCCAAACCTGCTGCGTCATCCGCTGCAGAGTTGATTCGCTTGCCTGTAGACAATCGTTCCATGGTGCTAGTCATCATTCTTTCATTTTGATTGATCGAGTTGGCGGTTAACATCGCCGCTGAGTTTGAATTAATTACAGTCATTTCACTGTCCTCTATATTAAGTTAGTCTTTGGGTAAAAATTTAGATTTACCCAAAAGTAGAAACTATATTGTCCTTTGGGATAACCTGTTGGTGTTACAGTTTAATTATCGACATAAGCCTCAAATACTTTAGATTTATTTTTCGATAAATCATTGATTTATATGATTTTAATTAATTTAGAAAGAAAAAAACGATAACGAGTTAACTACGTGAACTGTGGTGTGGTTTCAAAAAAGAAGTTTTGTGAGGGGCCGCTAGTGGGACCAGTTTCAGTGTTGAAACTTGATTGATTTAACGATAGATCTAGTCTGGAAAATATAAAAATTATAGGTTTTCATCAAATAAAATACCTTTGAGAGATTCAATATTTGCAGCGATTCTTAAAATCGCATCGCCAGGCAATTTAAGAATAATGTCACCAGTGTCACCATCTTTTACTTCTATAATTGTGCGTTTAGATGAAGGATCTACGGAGAAGGACAAGTTGGTATTTGAAGTAGCCAATGTAGAATTAACGTCTTTGAGAGCTATCTCTAACGACTTTTGAGAGGAAACGGTTGCACGCTCATTCTCACCAAGTAGCGGGGGGCGTGCTAGCTGGTCTAGCACTGAGGCAATCTGCATTGCTCCTGACGTACGATTAACAGGAGCTGTTTCAATGGCCTTCGGCGCAACAGTACTTGAGCTTAAAGTGTTCTGAGTTACATCTATACTTGACATGCCATACACCAATTTAACGTTCTCTAATTGTCATGGACAACTAACCTTAACTACTACATCGGCACAATGGATGATGACTTTAATTGTTTTTGCTACATGTTGGCAGGAGGTCTTGATGGTTGAGTGGTATCCGCCTCCTAATTCAGCCGTTATACTTACCGCCGAATGCAATTAGGAGCTCCATATCTCTTGATAAGATTAAAAACAGCATTTAGTGCGGTCGAAAAATTTACCGAGGTTACAGGGCGTTTTATTTCTTGGGCGGCTGTAACCATGGTGATTTTGGTGGTGCTAGTCGTCATTACTCGATATTTTTTAGGGATAGGCTCTATCGCGCTCCAAGAGTCGGTCACTTACTTGCACTGTTTGGTGTTTATGATGGGTATCGCGTTTACCTTGAAGCATGACGGACATGTGCGAGTGGATATTTTCTATCGGGGATTCTCACCAAGGTGTAAAGCGCTCGTTAATTTGATTGGTGCTCTTCTGTTCCTCATACCCTTTTGCTTGTTGATCTTTTTTACCAGCTGGGATTATGTTCTTTCGAGTTGGGTTATTAGAGAGACGTCTGCTGAAAACAATGGGCTCCCATTTATCTATTTATTAAAAACACTGATGTTGCTGATGCCGGTGACTCTGTTACTGCAAGGGATAGCAGAAATTATACGTAGTGGTTTGATACTCGGTGGAGCCGATGTGTCAACGAGTGCTACTGCCGAGTCAACTGAGACAATCATCTGATGGCTGACTTAATTCCTTTTTTCATGTTTTTGGTTGCCTGCTTGGTGCTTATGGCAGGTTATCCGGTGGCCTTTTCCTTGGCTGGCACGGCCTTATTATTTGCAGTGGTAGGCACATTTACCGGCCATTTTGATATGGCATTTTTACAAGCATTGCCTAATCGCTTGTTTGGTACCATGGAAAATACTACGTTAATAGCCGTTCCACTATTTATTTTAATGGGGGTGATGCTTGAGAAATCTCGGCTATCTGAGGACTTACTGGAAAGTATGGCGGACCTGTTTGGTGGTTTTCGTAGCGGGCTGGGTATTTCGGTTGTTCTAGTAGGAGCTCTATTGGCTGCCAGCACGGGTATTGTTGGGGCAACCGTGGTCACTATGGGGCTAATGTCACTTCCTACAATGCTAAAGCGAGGTTATTCGTCCGCTCAGGCTACTGGCTTGATTGCCGCGACGGGTACTTTGGGTCAGATCATTCCACCTTCCATTGCTTTGATACTACTGGGGGATACCCTGTCTAGCGCCTATCAACAAGCGCAATTAAATATGGGTATCTTTACGCCTAAGACCATCTC
>ENA-ORXI01000982-ORXI01000982.1-sediment-metagenome-genome-assembly--contig:-NODE-982-length-23151-cov-4.160960_pt1 | contig 23151 bp, 21 predicted proteins | sample MGYA00237861_ERZ511468 | MGnify/ENA primary metagenome ERZ511468 (study PRJEB26299, sample SAMN06266213) | sediment metagenome | isolation source: Hudson Canyon methane seep mesocosm | place: USA:Hudson...
CCTAAATGTGGCCCAGTTGGAGGTACGACTCACTTAGGTGAAGGTCTAGTTTCTGTTTGGGGTAATGATCCTGAAGGGCATCCTGATAACGCATGGAAACTGTGTTACGAAGTTGAAACTGATGGCGCGGGTGCATTTATCCGTACTCATGAAAACTCTGATTACTACTGGGCAGATCAATTAAAACACCCTGAAGAAGAAGTTCAACAAAGTGTTCAGGTTATCAGTAAAGAAACAGGTGAAATTGTCAAAACAATCCGTGTTACTGAAGAAAAAGGTAAAGCGGCGCTTCACATGGAGTTTAACAAGGGTGGAACCGAAGTATGGGTTTCTGTTTGGAACCGTACTGATGCAAAAAATCCAACAGGTGAAATTGTAGTTTATGATGCAAAAACACTTGAAGAGATTACACGCATTAAAGGTTTGACTACACCAACAGGTAAGTTTAACGTTTATAACCGTGTTCATCATAAAACATAAGTTGTAACATTTTAAAAGGCGGGCATAATTTTATGCCCGCCTTTTTACCTTCTAGTTTCGTTTCCAATGGTTAGTATTTAGATATTTATTGAATTCTAAATACTAACCATTGAAAGTGTATCAGTAGAATTAATTGAAATATTAAGGCATTTAGTAATGACAAATAATCAAAGTTTCTTTAAACGCAAATTATTTATGGGTGCGACCATTGGCGCAGCTATTGTCTTTATTATTATAGGTATTCTTTTCTGGGGTGGTTTTAATACTGCTATGGATGCAACTAATAAGGAAGAGTTTTGCATTTCTTGTCATGAAATGGAAGAGAATGTCTTTGAGGAATATAAAAAGACGATTCATTATGCGAACCGCTCTGGTGTAAGAGCGACCTGTCCTGATTGCCATGTACCGAAAGAATGGACGCATAAAATGGTAAGAAAGATTAAGGCATCTAATGAGATTCTGCACAAAATGCTAGGTACTATTGATACACCAGAAAAATTTGATAACAAACGTTTGCAACTAGCACAAAATGAATGGCGAAGAATGAAGGCTAATGATTCACGAGAGTGCCGAAACTGTCATGACTTTGAATCAATGAGTATTGCGTATCAAAAACCGAGAGCGGTTAAACAACATACCAATGCACTACAAAATGGTAATACGTGTATTGATTGCCACAAGGGAATTGCTCATAAACCAGTACATCAATTGATGGATGAAGAGGAATTAGAAAAATTATCAGCCCCTAACCCTGCCTTTGCAAAACCAGATGCAACATTAAGATCGCCTGTAAACTCAAAACAACAAAAATTATTGGATGCAATAAATAATCCATCTAAGCCTGAAGTTAAAGCGGTAACTAAAGTAAATACTTCTACTGCAGAAGCTACTAGTGCATTTAGTGTTGAATGGAATAATGTACCTGATAGAGAGGTTACACTCTTTTATCCTGGGCAAGCTTCAATGGAATGGATATTTAAAGGTAGCGAACACGGTGGAAAGCTACCATTTAAAGCTGGTGACCGTTGTGTTGAATGTCATGATAAAGAAACTGCTGACATGGGACTTAAAATTGTCACAGGAGAAAAGCTAGAAACACAAGTTATTCCTGATAAGCGTGGCAGTATTGCCGTTAAAGTTCAGGCATCTCATGATGATGACTACTTATATATGCGTTATGAATGGCAAGATACTAGCCATACACCTGTTCCTTTCGTTGATGGCGGGAAAATGGATCCAGATAATCAGGTCAAAATTGCCATGATGTTCAGTGATGATATTCAACGAGAAGATGATGATTTCACGGGTAGCGTTCAGTATGCAGGCCGAACTGGCTGCTGGGGAACTTGCCATCATGATGCTAAAGGAATGCCTGATGCGCCTGAGCAAGCAGATATTGATGCTTATGAACTGAAAGATAATGTCGATATGAAGGATGGTATTAGAAAATACCTAACTGAAAGCCGTACCAAAGTTGAAGTTAAAGGGCGTCGTGGTAAGAAACGGGGTGGCTGGGATAAATTAAAAACACCTGAAGAAGTTCAAGAAGAACTTGATGCTGGTCGCTATATGGATTTAGTTCGCTATAAAGCGGGTACTAAAGAATCAGAAAATGGTTATATCTTAGCTGATCGTATTATGAGTGGCGGTGAAGAGGTTCTATTTAACTCTAGCCTAGACAATGGTGTGTGGGTGGTTGAGTTAAAACGAAAACTTATCTCAGATAAAGAGGGTGATATTGCTTTAGATTTTGACAAGCTCTACAACTTCGGTTTTGCTATCCATGATGATTATACTAATGGCCGTTTCCACCATGTTTCTTTAGGTTATAAATTAGGCTTCGATAATGATCAAGCTGAGATTAATGCTGTTAAAAAATAAACAAACGCTACTTTAAGGATGTTTTATTTCAAAATTAAGATTTTAGCTTCTTTGAATGAAGGTGTAGCAAACAAAGATTTTAATTTGAAGGAGGTATAAAAATGAAAAAGACTAACGTTAATAAACTATTGCATGGTGGAACAGCTATATGAATAAGACACTAGAAACCATCTTGATAAGCACATTAATTCTTCTCCTTATAGTAGTGACAGCACTCAGCTTTATGCTGGGAGTATCTCATCCATTACCATGGGGATCTTTGGCACTGCTTATTATTGTGATTGTACTAGCCAAAAAAATCACGGCTAGACGTTTTCTAACGTGGAATGACCGTTACTCAGTTGGAGTTGCCGCGATGGATGAGGATCACAAACGTCTTATCAACCTTATTAATCAATTACAAACGGCAGCACTTTATCATACCAGTGATGCATATGAGCAAGAGGCTTTTGATGCTCTAATTGATTACACTAAGACTCACTTTCAGCGTGAAGAAGAAATGCTGGAAAAGCATGGATATCCTGATTTAGAAGCACATAAGAAACAACATCAAGCAATGATCGATAAGGTCAGTAATTTGGTATCTGAATATCAACAAAATGCCGATGTCACCATAGATAATACAATTAGCTACCTGAAAATATGGTTAATCAAACATATCAATGGAACGGATAAGGAATATAGCGGCTTTCTTAATGAGAGAGGCGAGAGTTAATTTGTTCCAAAAAGTTCTATACCCGTTATCATTTAAAGTGAATAATTAGTCGCTTTTTTAAATGATGATGTAGCAAACAAAAAAATTAATTTTAAGGAAGATAACAAATGAAAAAAATAACATGGCTAGCAGCCACAATAGGTGCTTTAGTAGCAGTACCAGTAACAGCCGTACATGCTGATGATGCTTTTTTTGAAGCACTAACCGGCGGTAAAGTCAGTTTTTCAGCACGCGCTCGTTATGAGTCAGTTGAGCAAGATAATAGTAGAAAAGATGCTGATGCTTTCACAATACGAACTACATTAGGCTATAAAACAGGTGCTTTCCATGGCTTTAGTGCTTTTGTTGAAGCTGAAGATGTTTCAGATTTAGGCGGCGATGACTATTGGGATAAAGTTGATACTGATAACAATTATTCTGTAGTTGCTGATCCTGACGGTACAGAGATGAACCAAGCTTACTTACAATACAATGGTTTTGATACTGAATTTAAATTTGGACGTCAAGAGTTAACCTATCGTGGTGCACCGTTTCATCGCTTTATTGGTACTGTTTTATGGCGTCAAAACCACCAATCATTTGATGCATTTACAGTTTCAAACTCATCAATTACAGACTTAACAGCAAATTATGCTTATATCAATAAAGTACAGTCTATTCTTGGTGGTACGGTTGAGATGGATTCACATTTAGTTAACCTTCAATATACAGGTCTACCGATTGGTAAATTAGAAGCTTATGGCTACTTTCTTGAATATGAAGATACTCCAGAAAAATCATCTGAAACATTAGGACTACGTTTAACGGGTGCAAAACCATTAAACGAAGAATTTAAAGTTATCTACACAGCTGAATTTGCAAAACAAGATGACTATAAAGATGGCACTATGGATGACCAAAATTACTACTTAGCTGAACTAGGTGGTAAATATAAAGGGTGGTTGGCTAAGTTCTCTTATGAAATGCAAGAAGGTGATGGCACATCAAGCTTCAAAACGCCTTTAGGTACAAACCATGCATTCCAAGGTTGGGCTGACCAATTCTTATCTACACCTGCTGCTGGTTTAGAAGATATGTACTTTACCGTTGTAGGTAAAGTGTTAGGCGCTAAAGTCGTTGCTGTTTACCATGACTTTGAAACAGATCAAGGTGGCATAGATGCAGGTAATGAGTTTGATATTTTGGCTCAAAAGACATTCAAACAGCATTATACTGTCGGTGTTAAATACTCTGATTTCGATGCAGGCGATGCTTCACTAGGTAAAGTAGACACAGAAAAATTCTGGGTATACGGTCAAGTTAAGTTCTAAGACAATTTAATTGCAAACACAAGGCAATAAGTGATGTTCACTTATTGCCTTTTTTGTTATAAAAAACAGTAATGCCAGATACATCTCACTATTCACTAGAAGTAATAAACCTTTCATGTTTTCGTAATGATCGATTGCTATTTTCAGAAATTAATTTTTCAATAAATAGTGGTGAGATATTATTGATCGAAGGTTTGAATGGTAGTGGGAAAACGACACTGCTGAAGATGTTATGTGGTTTAAGAGGCTACGATGAAGGTACTATTAACTTCAATCAGCAGAATATCACTCAGCTGGATAGTAACTATACGGATAAGTTAAGCTATTTAGGACATAAGAATGGTAATAAGGCGGCTCTTACTGTTAAGGAAAACCTTAGATTATCAAGTAACTTAAACGACAATATCGATAGCGATTTTAATGCGATTATAAAACAAGTTGGACTTGCAAAAGAATCTGATCAATTAAGCGCCCAATTATCCGCAGGACAAAACCGGCGGTTGGCGATTGCAAGGCTTATAATCAGCCAGCATCCACTTTGGATTTTAGATGAACCTTTTACTGCACTTGATAGTAAAGGTATTACTATGCTGAAAGAGTTGATGATAAATCGCCTTCAGCAAGGCGGTTTGGTTATTTTAACATCGCACCATGACTTTGAATTAGCACCTTTTACTGTGCGTAGACTTCAACTGTCAAAGCAAGAGACTGTTTAATGTCAGGTTTCTTTTTACTGTTAAAGCGAGACTTGATTTTAGCGAATCGTAATCGCAGTGAATTATTTAATCCACTCCTCTTTTTTATTTTAGTCTCAACGTTATTCACCATGGGGACAACAGCATCGCCCGAGTTACTGAGTAAAATATCGGCAGGTATTATTTGGGTTGGGGCGTTACTTGCAAGTTTATTATCTATAGATAGTATCTTTCGCAGTGATTATGAAGATGGTTGTTTAGAACAATGGCTATTAAGCTCACATAGTTCATCAGTTTTAGTATTGGCAAAAATAGTGGCACATTGGATAATTACAGGCTTACCCGTCATTATCATTACACCTTTATTGGCTTTGATGCTTCATTTGCCTACGGAAAGTTTAACAACATTAATGCTAACACTATTATTAGGCACCCCTGTATTGAGTTTGATTGGTTCAATTGGTGTTGCATTAACATTAGGACTTAGAAAAGGGGGAATGTTATTACCATTATTGATTTTACCGTTTTATGTTCCTGTACTTATTTTTGCAAATAATGCGGTGCAGGTGAGTGCTTCTGGATTGGATGCCAGTGCCCAAATAACAATGTTAGCCGCCATTTTAGTGTTAGCCATAACGTTAACACCTATTACTGTTGTGGCTTGTCTTAAATTGAGTGTAGAGTAGCTATTATGTTTCAGTTCTTTTTTAAATTAGCTGCAGCGCCAAATTTTTATCGGTTTAGTTCGAAATTATTACCTTGGTTAGCCGTCAGCACATTACTTGTTATTGTAGTGGGGCTTTATCACGGCTTATGGTTAGCACCTGCTGACTATCAGCAAGGTGATAGCTACCGAATTATGTTTGTTCATGTGCCTGCCGCTTGGATGTCAATGTTTATCTATATCATGATGGCTGGCTCAGCGGCGATTGCTTTAATTTGGCGAATTAAACTGGCTGATTTATTTGTTATATCCAGTGCGCCAATAGGTGCTTCTTTTACCTTGTTGGCATTGGCGACGGGTTCAATATGGGGCAAGCCCATGTGGGGAACATGGTGGGTATGGGACGCTCGCTTAACGTCAGAGCTTATTTTACTGTTTATTTATGTGGGTATTATCTCACTTTACAATGCGATTGAAGATAAACGTTCAGCTGCTAAGGCGATAGGGATTTTAACGTTAGTTGGTTTAGTCAATATTCCAATTATTCATTTTTCAGTTGAATGGTGGAGTACGCTTCATCAAGGTCCAACGGTGAGCAAGTTAGATGCACCTTCGATACATTTAAGTATGTTGATCCCATTACTTGTTATGGCCGTTGGTTTTAAACTGTTTTATCTCACGATTGTTTTACTACGCATGCAGAACCATATTCTATTACAAGAAAAAAATAGTACGTGGCTGGCGAGAAAGGCGGATGAATTATGACGTTTGAACAGTTCTTATATATGGGAGGGTATGGTGACTATGTTTGGAGCTCATATTCCTTATGCTTTATTATATTCTTCGCGAACATCGCTACCGCAATTTTGAATAAGAGAAATACGATCAAAATGATTAAAACAAGATTGGAAAATAGCTCTCATGACACCTAAACGACAGAAACGTCTTATGCTTATTATTGCGATGGTAGCTGGTGTTTCTATTGCTGTAGGCCTAATATTAAAGGCATTTAATCAAAACCTTATGTATTTCTATAGCACCACAGAAGTGCAAGAGGGGCTTGCGCCACAAGGTCAGATGATTCGATTAGGTGGTCTCGTTGTCGAAGGGAGTGTTAATCGACCTAAGAATGATGTGATGATTGAATTTAAATTAACTGATAATCAATCTGAAGTAACGGTGCGCTATTCTGGAATCTTGCCTGACCTTTTTAGAGAAGGCCAAGGCATATTAGCTCATGGACAATTAAATCAGCAGCACATATTTATTGCAGATGAAGTGTTGGCGAAACATGATGAGAACTATATGCCACCTGAGGTTGCAGATAGTTTGCAGCAAAGCCAATGATTATTGAATTAGGTCAGTTTTCACTGATATTGGCATTGTGTCTATCTATCATACAAATGATTGTGCCGTTAGTGGGGGCTCAGAAAGGTAATAGCCGCTTAATGTCGGTGGCTAAACCTGTTGTTTGGGGACAGTTCTTCTTTGTTAGTCTAGCCTTTGCTATTTTGACACTTGCATTCATAAATGATGATTTTTCAGTTCGTTATGTAGCTCAGCATGGCAATACTCAAATGCCCTTATTGTATAAAGTATCAGCAGTGTGGGGAGCACATGAGGGATCGTTATTATTATGGGTGCTGCTACTTACCACTTGGGGAGCGGCATTAACCTTATTTACCAAGAGCATTCCTATTGAAATGATGTCTCGGGTTATTGCTGTAATGGGAATGATCAGTATTGGCTTTCTAGCCTTCATGATTTTTACATCTAATCCTTTTGAACGCTTATATCCCTTGGTGATGGAAGGACAAGGACTAAATGCTTTATTACAAGATCCAGGTTTAGCACTGCACCCTCCCATGTTGTATATGGGCTATGTTGGCTTTTCAGTTGCATTTAGCTTTGCTATTGCCGCTTTAATTGGTGGAAACTTAGATTCAGCTTGGGCGCGAGTATCTAGACCTTGGACCATTACAGCATGGATCTTCCTGACTGTTGGGATTACATTAGGCAGTTGGTGGGCTTATTATGAATTAGGCTGGGGCGGTTGGTGGTTTTGGGACCCGGTTGAAAATGCCTCTTTAATGCCTTGGTTATTAGGAACAGCGTTAATCCACTCTCTTGCAGTGACAGATAAACGTGCAGCATTAAAACGATGGACAGTTTTATTAGCCATATTGACTTTTTCTGCTAGTTTATTAGGTACATTTATTGTACGTTCAGGCGTTTTAACATCGGTACATGCATTTGCAACAGATCCTGAGCGAGGTGCTTTTATTCTGGCATTTTTACTTATAGTGATTGGTGGTTCTTTAATACTTTATGCATGGCGAGCCCCGAGTATTTCATTGGGCGGGCGTTTTAACTTTGTGTCTAGAGAAAGCTTCATTCTCAGTAATAATGTATTGATTCTTGTGATTGCTGCATTTGTATTATTAGGTACTTTATATCCATTGATTTATGACGCAATGGGCTGGGGGAAAATTTCAGTAGGATTCCCGTGGTTTAATCAAATGTTGTTATGGTTCTCACCTTTATTATTGATATTGCTTGGTATTGGCCCTGTGGTTCATTGGCGACACGCCAAACTGAAATATGTGTGGCAACAAATCAAAATTCCATTGGTTTTAACAATAATACTAACAAGTGGTCTCGCCAGTATTTTTTCCTTAGGATTTAATAATTCTTTATTGGGTTTATTTTTAGCCGTGTGGGTTTTGACTAGTCATTTTTCCATTTGGTTAACACCGTTAGTTAAAGGCAAAACAGTGAACAGTTTAGTGAACCGTTCGCTAGCTTATTATGGAATGTTAGTTGCTCATATTGGCGTGGGTATCCTAGTGATTGGTATTACATTTGTCTCATCACATGAGATAGAAAAAGACTTACGCATGGCGCCGGGCGATAGTTACCAAATGGCAAGCTATCGTTTTACATTTGAAGGGGTCAATGACGTTATTGGCGAGAATTATGTAGCTCAACAAGGTCTCGTAAAGGTTTTTAATGATATAGATGTTCTGATTGCAGAGTTACGACCTGAGAAACGCGAATATAGTACGCAAACCATGCCAATGACGGAAGCTGCTATTGATGTGGGGATTTGGCGAGACCTGTATGTCTCACTAGGGGATGAAATTACTGGTGACGCATGGAGTCTCCGACTTTATTACAAGCCTTTTGTACGTTGGATCTGGGCGGGTGGCTTACTCATCGCTTTAGGTGGTTTCTTAGCGGGAATTGATCGGCGCTATCGTTTTGTACAGCAGCGTAGGAAAGATATTTCGTGAGTCGTTTTCTACCAATTAGTATTTTTATTGCCTTAGCCATATTGTTATTTGTAGGCTTGTCTAAAGATCCTAAACAAATACCATCTCCACTTATCGGCAAGCCCGTACCAGAGTTTCAGCTAAGCTTACTTGATGACCCTCAGCGGAAAGAAGACCACACTATTTTTAATCAACACATAACATTAGTAAATGTATGGGCAACGTGGTGTGCATCTTGTCGAGCAGAACATAAGCAGCTACTTCAGCTAGCAAAACAAGGTGTCAGAATTATAGGACTGGATTATAAAGATGAGAGAAGTAGTGCGCTTGCTTGGTTAAATAATTTAGGTAATCCTTATGTGATGACCTTGTTTGACCCTGATGGGCGAGCATCGATTGATTGGGGTGTTTATGGCACACCTGAAACCTTTATTGTCGATCAGTCGGGTATTATTCGTTATAAACATATTGGACCGATTAGTAAGCAAGATGTGGAGCAAGTAATTTTACCTTTGATAAGGGAGTTGCAGATATGAGTCGTAGCCTTCTTTTATTGGTTGGGTTATTTTTAACATTATCAGCTATCGCTGGAACAGAGCAGTTTGAGTTTGAGACGAGTGAACAAGAGGCTCGGTTTATCAACTTAAGTACAGAATTGCGTTGCCTTGTTTGTCAGAATCAATCACTGGCAGATTCCAATGCAGGTTTAGCCCAAGATTTACGACAAGAAGTCTATAAGCTATTAAAGAAAGGACAAACTAACGAACAAATTGTCGACTTTTTGGTAAGCCGTTATGGTGATTTTGTTTTATATGATCCACCCTTAAAGTTGGCTACATTCGTGTTGTGGTTTGGTCCCTTGGTAATATTAATCTCTATCGGAGTTGTTGTATTTGGCATGATTAAAAAGCAATCAACAAAAACAGTGACAGAGTTGTCGGAGCAACAGCGTGATAAGTTAGAGCAGATCTTATCTCAGCACGCTGATTCGGGAAAAAAATGATGACATTATTTATAATAATAACGGTGATTATGTCCCTAGCGACGATTGCTATTATTGCCGTACCTTTTTGGAAAACGAGTACAAAAGTAGCTACAAATAACATTAATATTGAGCTATTTAAGATGAATGAAGCTAGTTTGAATCAACAATATCAGACCGGTGGGTTAAATGATAAAGAATATAAGCAAGCATTGACGGAGTTACAGTTAACGTTGCTGGATGATGCTAATAAAGTGCAAAATTCAGTAGATACTAATAATACCGGTACAGGCTTAATTATTGTGTCGATAATGTTTGTATTAATTAGCTCGCCTTTACTTTATTTTTCTTTGGGAAACCAACAGTGGGCAGAGGCTGCTAATGTACGTGATGAACAACAACATCAGTCTCTTTCAATGTTGGTGGATAAGCTTGCAATCAAGCTAGAGCAAGAACCGGATGATATTGAGGGCTGGGCACTATTAGCTCGTAGTTATATTAATTTTAAACAATATGATAAAGCCGCTAATGTCTACGGCCATTTACACCAGTTAGTTGGGGATGAACCTACCTTATTAGTAGAGTATGCTGATATTTTAGTGATGGTGGGAACACCTGATGCACTATCAAAGGCTGAATCATTATTAGATGATGCTCTGGAGAAAGTCCCTAATAATCGAAATGGATTATGGGTAATGGGGAATGTGAAGTTTAAACAACAGGAATATGAACAATCATTAGACTACCTGACTAAAGCTAAACAACAATTTATAGTAGAAAATGAATCACATAGTGAGTTGATTAAACAAATAGAACGGGTTAGAAATAAACAACGGTAATTAATACTTTAGCCACTTTTAATTTCTGTGGTGATTTTGGGAGCAAGCCCTTTAATTATCAGAACCGGCTTGTTTCTTGCTCTAATACTAATAGTACGCATAATTATTTTGTTCCATAAGTAAGGTTATTACCATGAATCCTGCAATATCGTTAATGAATAAATTAACATACACTAAAAAAATGCTATTAATTTCAATTGTATTTTTAATTCCTATTATTTTACTAATAAGCTTACTTTTTAAACAGTTAGGAGCAGGGATATCTAATGCAGAGGCTGAAATGCGAGGGCTTGAGTATATAAAAACAGTACGTCAATTGTATCAACACCTTCCTCAACATCGTGGAATGACGAATGCATACCTAAATGGTTCACGTGAATTTAAATCTAAAATTCTTGAAAAGAGGCAGGCAATTGTTGCCGACATTGAGGCAATAGATGCCGTTAATGATCGTTTTGGTGATGAGTTTGCAACACATGCATTGTGGGCTGATATTAAACAAACATGGAAACAATTGGAACCACGCGCTTTTAATGAGCCAGCTAAACAAATTTTTCAACAGCATACCGATTTAATTTCACAAGTTTATAGTCTTTTCGAACAAGTTAGTAATGAATCTGGTCTTGTTTTGGACCCTGAATTAAATACATTCTATATTATGGATGCGCTTGTATACAGGCTTCCAATGGTGACTGAAAATTTGGGTAAATCACGAGGTATGGGCTCAGGTATTGCTGCGAAAGGTGCTATTAGTCTGGATCAACGTATCGCTCTAGGAACCTTACTTGCCAATATAGAAAGCAACGCTCAAACAGTAAATGATGGAATGGTGATTGCTTTGCGTGAAAACCCTGAGCTTAAATCTGAATTATCAGCCTTATTGGCAGATTCCAAATCTGCTACAGACTCGTTTATGAAAAAAGTAAGTAATGAACTACTTACAGCAGAATTTATTACGAGTAACTCTGCAGCTGTTTTTTCTTCAGGTACCGCAGCTATAAAAGCTAACTATCAGGTTTATGATACGTTAGCTCCCGTGTTAGAACGTTTATTTCAAGATCGTGTTGATGCCTTTTCTCATCAACGGTTTACGATTCTATTAGCAGTATTTATTGCCTTATTTATTGCTGTTTATTTGTTTGTTGGCTTTTATCAGTCAATGATTTCTGCAGTGCATAAGCTACGAGATGCAACACAAAAAGTGTCAGATGGAGACCTCACGGTGAATGTTGACTGTGGTACGGAAGATGAACTGAAGGAAGTTGAAGATTCGTTAAATAGTATGGTTAAACACTTAAATGAAACGGTACGCAGCTTAGGTTCAAATGCCTCATTATTGGCTTCTGCATCAGAAGAGTTATCAGCAACCACAAGCCAAGCAAGGGCAGGCGCTACTGAGCAACAGCAGCAAACAGATCAAATTGCCACGGCTATGAATGAAATGACAGCAACAGTACAAGAAATTGCTAGGAATGCTGAGCTAGTTGCTGGAGAATCTAAAAATGCTGATAGAGAAGCAAAAGAGGGTGGGGATATTATCACTGAAACTATTGGCTCTATTACAAACTTATCAGGTGAAGTGGGTGAAGCCGCTGAAGTTATTCATCAGTTAGAGAAGAATAGTAATGATATTGGAACAGTACTGGATGTGATTAAGAGCATTGCGGAGCAAACAAATCTATTGGCTTTAAATGCTGCGATTGAAGCTGCGCGTGCTGGTGAGCATGGACGTGGTTTTGCGGTTGTTGCGGATGAAGTGAGAACCTTAGCTAGTCGGACTCAAGAATCGACAGAGCAGATTCAGAATATGGTAAGCAGTCTGCAGGCTCATACTCATGAAGCTGTTCAGGTTATGGATAAAGATACTAAACATGCTATTACTATGGCCGAATCAACAGGTAGTGCTACTGAGTCATTAGGTCGCATTGTAGAGTCTGTTACCAAGATTTCAGATATGAGCATGATGGTAGCAAGTGCGTCAGAAGAGCAAAGCCTGGTATCTGAGGAAATTAACCGAAATATTGTACGAATTGCCGATCTGTCTACAGAAAGTTTAAGCGGTTCAGAACAAATTTCTTTAGGCAGTGATGAGCTGGCTAAGTTAGCTGCAGATCTTGAAATGGTTGTTGGTCATTTTAAAATTTAAGAATAATCATTTCTATAGGTAGTAAACGTCAATGCAACAAGAAATATTAAAGCCTGAAGCGGTTAAAGGCTTTGCCTTGTTTGAATTGGGGTTTAGACCGTTCTTTTTATTAGCGAGCCTATTCTCTATTATCGCTATGATAGTTTGGATGGCAAGCTATACATTTGGCTGGTCTTTACCTGTAAGTACGGTTACTCCCATTTCTTGGCATGGTCATGAAATGGTCTTTGGTTACAGTACGGCTATCATTGCAGGTTTTTTATTAACAGCGGTACGAAATTGGACAGGTGTTCAAACCATTAAAGGTTTACCGCTTTCTTTATTAGCCTTAACGTGGTTACTCGCCAGAACATTACCGTTATCTAACTCAGCAGCTATGTTTGAATGGGCTATGATTTTTGATTTGGCCTTTCTAGTTGGTTTGATATTGGCTGTTCTACATCCTATTGCTAAGGTAAAACAGTGGCGACAATTACTGATCATTGCTTTGCTTGTCATGATTCTAGCTGCAAATGTTCTGTATTATCTCGGTGTATTTAGAATCGTTAATCAGGGTGTCTCATGGGGATTATTTTCAGGTGTTTACCTGATTATGGCACTGGTTTTTACGCTTGCTCGACGAGTAATGCCCTTCTTTATTGAACGAGGTGTAGGCTATCAAGTTCAATTAAAAAACTGGTCGGTTATAGATTCAACCAGCATCGTGTTTTTACTCGCATTATGGTTGGTCGATGTATTCTTCAAACAACCATTATTAATCGCACTGTTTGCAAGCATATTAGCCGCTTTACATAGTATTAGACTATGGGGCTGGCATACAAAAGGGATCTGGACCAAACCTCTTTTATGGGTGTTATTCCTTGGTTATAGCATGTTTATATTAGGATTTATTCTTAAAGCACTCAATTTTTTCACATTATATCCAACAACAATTTCACTTCATGCGTTTACATATGGCGGCATTGGCATGATGACGCTCGGTATGATTTCTCGAATATCATTAGGACATACAGGACGAAACATCAATCAGCCACCTAGCGCGATAAAGTGGGCTTTTCTAAGCTTATTTTTAGGTGCCTTGGTTCGTGTTTTATTACCTATTTTTGTGCCAAATGCTTATCTGCATATTATTGGTATATCTCAAGTACTATGGATAGCGGCCTTTGTTATTTTTATTTACCACTACTTCATGATTTTTATTCAACCTAGAGCAGATGGTCAGCCCGGCTAACAGCTTAGAGTGTTACTAAAATAGCGTGGCTAATTAGCCAGTAACGTCCGAATTTTCCAATTGTCACTAGTACTATAAATAAGGCGAAATTAACCTTTAACATCCCAGCAAGAAACGTAAGTGGATCGCCGATAATAGGCACCCATGCAAATAACAGGCTCCATTTTCCATAACGATTAAATTGTTGTTCAGCCTTATCTGTTTGTTGCTGTGAGAGCTTAAACCAACGATGCAGTATGGAATCTGCACCCCAACGCCCAATTAGATAATTAACGATTGAACCTAATACATTACCGAACGTTGCGATGATAATTATTGTTAGTGGGTTTTCCCCCGCTAGTAATAAAGCTGATAGCACTAACTCTGAACTGAGCGGTAAGATCGTTGCAGCTAGAAATGCTGATAGACCAAGGCCCCAAAGACCTAATTCAGAGAATAGTTCCATAAATTAAGGACAAGGAAAGAGTGATTGACTTGGGTGAATTAAAATCATCATCATTGTATAGATAGGGTCGTCCTTTAGCTTCATTATGGGGGGGCAATGAATAGTAGTTTACTTGTTTTTTATTCATTACCTTTGAGTACTCATAATGGATACTACAAACATGTACATTGAATGGTCACAGGTATCTATTTTTCTTTGTTGATGATTAGACTACTACACTATCCTGAATTTTAAATTGACTTGAGTATAAAGGTTAACTTAATAGCCATCATCTATAAAGACACGCCAACTCTGTAGTGCAACGTGGAAATCCTCTAAGCCACAGAAAGCTTCCGATTCACCATCGTAGAGAGACAGTGATTCTTCAAGTTCAAATTCTTCATCACTTTCAAGTTCATTGGCAAAAACCCTAGCCTGCTCACCATCGAGTTCAATTGATAGTGCTTTACCTACCATTCTCCAGTGTTTCAGCTGATTTAACTGCAACTTAGCAATGACCTGGCAGAGCTCTTCATATTTTTCTGAACATTCCCCTAGTTCCTCAACAAACCAAAATCCTAATACTTCTTGGCCCATACTAAAGTCAGCAAGTAAGGTACCCGTTAAGGTATTACGTTGAAATTCATATTCCATAAATCATCACGCCTGAAAATATACTTAATCAAATTTCAACTCAATTCACTAAAAGGTGGCTCATAGAAAGAGACTGATATTTTTGGTAAATGTGCGGAAGCTAAGTGCCTGCAACGTACTGTAACAGCTTATTATGTATTCAATCTTGTTCGGGCCGGTTTGCCTCGTTCCTAAGCTTTTTCTCATTACTTCTATCTGTTCTTTCCACACGCTTTTTCTTCTTGCGCTCATTTTTCTCAGTTACGATCTTGATTGCTTCAAGTTTCGTTAAATTAGGATGTTTAGCGAGTAACTCTTCGACCTTACCATCACTTTTAGTCATTGATGAACCTTATAATTTGTAAATTCAGATATTTGTCTCAATTATATCATTGCAAGTTAGAACATAAGTATTTTACTCATTTGTAATGATTTTATTATTCATTGAAACCCTTCTAGATTATGAACAAAAGTACTTCGTTTTGTTTTGCAGCACATCGGTTACCAAATTGCACTGAGCACTGTCATGCTTTTAAGACCAATAAACTCCCTAAGATCATGACAAGAGAGGCGGCTAGACGACGCATAATATGTTGTTCGTTAAAAATACGATAACCAAGAAATACCTGCAGAACCATTCCTAGTTGGAACAGGGCTAAGGAATAGGCGACGAGAAGTTTTGAAAATACAATCATGGTCATGTATTGCATAAGGAATATTAATATTCCCAGATACAGAAATTGATAGATATGGTTTGGGGATTGTTGGATGTCTTTTGTGAAGCTTCCTTTAATGAAAATAGCGTGAGCAAAAATCGCCATAGGGAAACCGATTAAACACCAAAAGACGGTAGTTGATATTGCAGTACCAGCAATAACGGCATTTTTAAGGGGTAAGGTACCAATGGAGAATAACAGTATTGATAAAAAGCGATATTGAACCCCACGATCTGCAAATAAACTGATGATTTTATCTAGGCCCACTTTTCCGCTAGCTGGAAATAAGAAAAAACTACCAAACACGATGATGGCAACACCGATAAAGCCTTGTGTACTAGGGACTTCTCCGATGAAAATCATTGCCAAAAACATCGAGATAACGACTTTATAGGCATTGAGAGGTCCGAAGACGGAGAGATCAGTTTTAGATAATGACATCACTAAAAATAACGTGCCAGCCATGTCGAGTAGGGCAGCAAAAAAAATATTTATCCAGAACGTGTGGCTAAGTGTGAATGGATTAAACGTCCAGAGGAATGGCAGGCAGATAATACTGAGCACCAGATAGGATGTCATTACAATAAAGAAGGGGTGTAAACCATGGTTGGCTAATTTTTTTTGAAACACATTGGCAAAGGATGAAAAGATTAATCTGCCGAATACAACGAGCAATTCCACCTAGTGATGTTCCTCATCAGTATGAGCATGATAATTATTGTGTTCATCAAGTTCATATTGATTGAATACACTGTATTTACCGGCTTTATCAAATTGGAAAACAATAAAGGGCTCTTTACGTTCGCCCATTTCCATACCAGGCGTTCCGACTGGCATTTGTGGTACTGATAATCCTGCAATATCAGGTCTTTCAGCAAGTAATCGGCGAATATCTGCAGCAGGAACATGACCTTCGATAATATAGCCTTCTATGATGCCTGTATGACACGATGCCATCGGTTTCGGGAGGTTGACGGCATCTTTGACTTCAGACATGTTATTGGTGAGCATATCGATGACATTAAACTTGTTTTCTTCAAGGTGATTAATCCATTTATGGCAACAATTACACGTAGGGCTACGATAAACCTTAATATCAGGGAGAGTTGATTCAGCTAAAAGTAGGCTAAAAGGTAAATAAAATATAAAAGCTATAAGTAGTCGCATAGAAGGTCGGCTTATTTGTTGTTAGTAAAAATTGTACTGAGGCCTTTGCACGAGTCGTCTTTTCAGCCATCCCTTGCGTTAAAAATAGTCTCAAAATGCTCATTTACACCAGTAAACTGCGCTTTTTGATGAAATACATCCTTGTATTTCACCCTTTTAGGGTTTCATCCAAATCTGTTCCAAACAGATTTGTCGACTATTTTTGCCTTGTTATGACAAAAAATACTTATCGTGCAAAGGTCTCACTGTGTTATTCGTATTGACCTAATATTAGCATCACGTCATCAAATTTAGCTTGAAGCATTGCCATATCTTCTTGTGTGATAAGCGATGAGTTTTCAGTATGTTTGGTAATAATGCTGCCTGCATAACGATGCATTTCTTCGTGGGAATGGCTGAGTGTAGATAGCCAAGATTCATCAAAAATATGTTCTTTCTTTATACGCTGAATCCAAGCGCCATGATGACATTGAGTGTGATTAATTATTGGCCAAGATTGCTTGTCTTCATTGTGAGCTGTTGATATGTTCTCTAGTAGTTTATCGAACCAATATTGTGTTGTCAGGCGTAATAGTTTTATTTTAGATTCTTTTAAAGAGTGTGGTTGGTTGGCATATTTAATCCATTCCTGCTTAGGTGTGTAATTCGCTAACCATTCAGGAATGTCATCACTTGGCATGGGGCGTGAAATCCCATAGCCTTGAGCTGCGATACAGCCCATTAGTAATAAGATTAAGCCGTGTTCAGTTGTTTCCACACCTTCGGCAATAACTTGTCGGTTGAAGGCTTCTGATAAACCAATCACCCCATTAATGATGGCGTAGTCATTAGGATCATCTAATATGTCTCGAACAAAACTTTGGTCTATTTTAATGGTGTTAGCGGTCAAGTTTCGTAAATGAGTTAACGAAGAGTAGCCAGTGCCAAAGTCATCAAGTGCCACATTAATTCCTAAACCATCTTGGCAGGATTTTATAATCTTACTGATTGTATTCACATCCCCTAGAGCACTACTTTCAAGTATTTCTAATTGAAAATAGCTTGAATCTACTTCAGGGTATAGCGCTAATGCATTTTCTAAATCAGAGAAGAAGGTTGGGGACTGAAGATGGTAAGATGAAATATTAACACTCACCTCAAGTTTAATATCTTGTTTAAGCCAAAAGTGAAGTTGTGTTAATGCTTCATTTATAACCCAACGTCCGATCTCTATTTCTAGTGGGGAACCTTCGATAATAGGTAAAAATTGAAGTGGAGGAATAAGTCCTTTTTCAGGGTGAATCCAACGAATAAGGGCTTCAGCGCCAAAGACTTTTCCGCTCTTCATATTGACTTTAGGTTGATAATATAAGCACAACTCGCCATTGACTAAGGCTGACTGAATTTCTTGCAGTTTAATATGTTGCTGGCTTATTTTTTCATTATCTGACGCATTAAATAAATGGTAGGTATTTCTACCTGCTAATTTGGCTTGATACATAGCCTGATCAGCATGTCGAACTAAGGTATCAATATCGGCATTATCAACTGGATATAATGTTGTACCACTAGAAGCACTAATATTATGGGATATGCCATCAATGATATAAGGCATAGCAAGAGCGTGGTGGAGTCGATCTAGTAAATTTTCACACTGTGCAGTGGATTCAATATCTGCAAGTAAGAGTGCAAATTCATCACCACCTTGTCGTGATACGGTATCTTCTTCTCTGATAACAGCTTTAATACGGTCAGCGACTTCGATCAGTAATTTATCACCTATATCGTGACCAAAATTATCATTAACGGGTTTAAAGTGGTCAAGGTCAAGGAAGCAAATAGCCAACAATGTTTTTGACCGTTTACTATGAGAGATCGCTCTTTTAAACCGATCTGAAAATAAGGCGCGATTAGGTAATTGGGTTAGCACATCATAGTGAGCCATGAGCTCAAGTGATTTTTGTTGTTCTTTCATTTGTGTAATGTCAGAAAATAATCCAACATAATGACGTGGCTTCCCATTTTCATCTAGTAAGGACGATAAGGTCAGTAATTCAGCATAAAGCTGTCCATTTTTATGCCTGTTCCACACTTCACCTTGCCAATGGCCAACTTCCTTAATTGTCCTCCACATTTCTTCATAGAACTCAGGCCCTTGTCTTCCGGAACTTAGCATGCTTGGGTTTTTGCCTAACACTTCTTCTCGACTATAGCCTGTTATTTTACAAAAAGTGGGGTTGACATCAATAATCCTCCCTTCAGTATCTGTAACCGTAATGCCTTCATGTGCGGCATTGAATACACGTGAAGCTAATTGATGTTCATCATCAGCTAATTTTCTTTCGATAGCTAGGGCCGTGAGTTGTGCCGCATCTTCTATTAACTTGATATCAGCTTTTGATGGAGCGCTAATATGACGGTGATAAATAGCAAATGTACCTAATACTTTATTGTTATTACCGAGGATTGGCTCTGACCAACAGGCGTGTAAATTCGCTTGTGCGGCTAGGTCTTTGAATTCTGTCCAACAAGCATGAGATTGAACATCTTCGACCACAACTCTTTTTTTTGTAAAAGCAGCCGTCCCACAGCTACCGATATAGTTACCAACGTTAATGCCGTGGACTGCTTTATTGTAAAATTCAGGTAAGCTTGGTGCTGCTCCCGTTAATAAGTATTTACCGTCAAGAGAGATTAATAAAATACTACATAGCATTTCAGGATGCTGTTTTTCTACATGCTTCACAATCGTTGTCAAAATATGACTTAAACTCTTATCTTGTATGAGCTGTTCAAGTACTAAATTTGTAGAACTTATTTCTATTGTTTGGTTATTAATAACTTTATTTAGCCGAGAGCTGACAGTTCTTATTGCAAGTAATAACAGTATTTCAACTATGAAAAATGCAGCGATAGCAGAGTAGATATTAATTTTGGTTTGTGCAATAAATGCAGCATTAATTGGTGTGATATCTTTCCAGATAACGATGTTACCTACATCAGCAAGCTCGCTGTTTAATGTCCCTCTATAATCTCGTAATGGCTGGCTAGCATAGAGGTAATAAGCTTCACCGAGCTGGAATATTTTGACACTAATATTTGTTTCTAATACATCATTATGAAAATGACTGGTTGTTAAGCCAACTAAATCATTAATTTGCTCACTGGTTGTACTTTCGATATATAAACCATTGTGCAGTGGCTTTTTTTGGGTTAACTCTTTAAAGAAATCAGGCCAAACATTTGTCTGCAGGTGTTCTTTTGATAAAAGTACGGCGGCATTGATATCAAACTGCTGGAGTAAATTTTCAAATACAGGGTCAAAAGAAACACCTGCCTCAACAGCACCAATATGTTCCTTTTCTCCCTCAGCATTAATTATCGAGACAGGACTTGTGCCGCGGATACCAGAGTAGACACGCCCAGTTTCAAAGCCTGACACCGGCTGTTGAAGCTTATTTGTATCAACAATGGTATAACGTACCGAGTCCATATTATCACCGAATTTTTCTGAACGATGGACACGTAAAAATGAGGTAGAACCTGGGCCGAGGTGAAAATGTAATTGGCGAGCGTGGAACTTGTCTGAAAATTGAAGCCAATTTTCAGAGGTTACTTTATATAGCTCTTTCCTAATTAATTCAGATTGTTCTCCACCTGCGCCACCACCTTCACTTTTAACAGCTCGCTTGCCTTCAAGAAAAAGTGTTTGGTACCGAGGTGTATTTGCAACAATATTAGCAATTTGCAGCATGTTATCTTGCGTTGCATTGTAAGCAATATGGAAGGCAGAAAGGTAGTCAACTGCCTGTTCTTGCTCATCTTGATGTAACTGCTGATGAGCAAAGTAATGAGCTACGGATACGAGTGCTGTTATTGTCAGGGCAATAACGAGACTCAGACTTAAAAATAAGCGATGTTTTGAAAGAAAAGACATCGGGTAAGTTTAACTATATTCAACCAATATTTCTATATTAGACTTAGCTAATTCTTCAATTTTTTCCACTATTGTGATAATAGCCTTTTCATCACTGGGTTTGACCTGACTATTTAAAATAGTGACAGGTATATTCTGAGTCTCTAATTCCGTTAGTTGCGAGGCTGATAATATGTTGTCATTGATCCATAAGCCTGCCTGATCTTCGATAATGTTGCCTTTTGCTTCAGCAAATCCTTCGGAAGTGAAAATGAGGTAAATCATTTATTATCTTCTATTGCTAAGTAGGCATTTTCAGAAATAGCTGACCAAGCATCGTTTTGCTTACGGAATGCTTGGTAGGCATCATAGATCTGTTTGAATTTTGGATCGTTTGCAGCTTCTTCAGTCAGTGTTTCATCGGTCAAAGTCTTTAATTTCGTTAACACATCATCAGGAAAACGGTGGATTTGAACACCTTCACGATCTTTTAACTCTTGTAGCGCTGATAAGTTCTTTTGCTCCATTTCAGATAACATTCTCACATTTTCAGCCATAGCCGCATTCGTCACAATGGCTTGCAAATCAGCGGGTAAAGTATCCCATGCACGTTGATTGATTGTGAGTTCTAATACCGTGCCGGGCTCATGCCAGCCGGGGTAATAATAATGTTCTGCCGCGCGATATAAACCTAAACGTTGATCATGAAATGGGCCGATCCACTCGGTGGCATCAATTGTATTGCGTTCCAAGGCGGTATACACCTCGCTACCTGCGAGTAAAACAGGATTGCCGCCGGCCTTAGCAAACACTTTGCCACCTAAGCCGGGAATACGCATTTTGAGACCTTTAATGTCGTCTAATGAGTTGATTTCTTTATTAAACCAGCCGCCCATTTGCACGCCAGTGTTGCCAAGCGGGAAGGGGACAACATGGAATGGTTTATATACTTCTCGCCATAAATCTAAACCACCACCATCATATAACCATGCATTCATACCGCGAGCCGTCATACCAAACGGGACTGTTGAGAAAAACTGTGCTTCAGGTACTTTCCCTGCCCAGTAATAGGCACTGCCGTGGCCCATTTCTACCGTACCTTGTGATACCGCATCAAACGTTTGCAGGGCGGGGATGAGTTCGCCACCTGCGTAGACTTTGACATTTAACCTGCCATTCGACATCGCCTTAATGTTGTCAGCAAAACGCTCTGCACCTTCTTGCAAAACAGGAAAGCCTGGAGGCCATGTTGTGACCATTTTCCAGTTATATACCTTACTTGTATCAACTGCTCCAGTATCAGGAGTCGTGTTGCTTTCAGGTCCACAGGCTGTCAGTAACAATGCCAATAAACCGAGTATGAATGTACGTTGAATCATAAAATAACCTTGCGTTAGATAACTTCTAATTTAGCATAAGCGAGTACTAGCCATTTGCTGCCAGCATGTTTAAAGTTGACTTGAATACGAGCACTTTTCCCAGCACCTTCCGTATCAATCACCGTGCCAGAGCCAAACTTCTGATGATGGACTTGTTGACCGGGATTAAAGCCTGTTTCATTCATTTTATTACTATGTTTTGGTGCAGAGAACGGTGTGTTTCCTTGTGAGACTACATTTTTCCTAGCTCTTACTTCTTCAAACCGGTCAGCAGGTATCTCTTTTAAGAACCGTGATGGACTTGGCGACATTTCTTGACCGTAAAGGAAGCGCGATTCGGTATGCATTAAATAGAGTTTTTTACACGCTCGGGTCATACCGACATAACAAAGGCGGCGTTCTTCCGCTAGGCGACTTGGATCATCACTGCTTTTTTGACCTGGAAATAAACCTTCTTCCATACCGACCATGAAGACAACAGGGAACTCTAAGCCTTTAGCAGAGTGAAGTGTCATCAGCTGCACACAGTCTTCCCATTGATCAGCTTGATTTTCACCGGATTCTAATGCGGCATGTGATAAAAAAGAATCAAGAACGGGCAGGTCTTCATCATCTTCGTCTTCAGGTTTTTCAAATGTACGTGTCGCATTGATTAACTCATCTAAGTTTTCAATACGACCCTGACCTTTTTCAGTAGTATCTTTTGCAAAATGAGCACGTAA
>ENA-ORXI01000985-ORXI01000985.1-sediment-metagenome-genome-assembly--contig:-NODE-985-length-23131-cov-21.647089_pt1 | contig 23131 bp, 18 predicted proteins | sample MGYA00237861_ERZ511468 | MGnify/ENA primary metagenome ERZ511468 (study PRJEB26299, sample SAMN06266213) | sediment metagenome | isolation source: Hudson Canyon methane seep mesocosm | place...
TGAATTTATGCGTAACCCTGATGATAAACGCTGTAAAGCAACTGATGTATCTGACTGAGATCGACTAAAATTTTTATGTAATGATAATGACAACGAATTTGATACAAGTGAAATTGCCATAGCAAAATCCTTTATTTATTAAAACTATATATGACGTTCCTAATGTATCGACTTAAACTATAAAATCTTTAATACTTACAGTTAGTCACTATTTTCCAAGAAAAAAAGCAAAAAAATACCCCGATAAACGAGGTATTTTTCAAAATTTAGTTAGTGTCATTCACAATACATGTTAAGACTTCCTATCATCGCCCGTCATTAAACGTGCCGCTAATTCATGGTCAGAATAGGTTGCGATTGCTCGTCCTACATTACGACATGAACCACTGCCATTCCTCACATAATGCTCACTAAACTCATCAATAAACACTAAAATCGAATGGTCAATTAAATACGCTTCTGAAAAATCAAACACAATATGCTGACCTGGCTCTAACGCATCAACTGCTCTTTTTAATGGTAAGAAATTAGAGAACAATGCTGAACCAACGACTTTAACGGTGGTCGCATGATTAGATTCAACCACGGTAAAATGAATTTTAAACAAATTATTCGGCCAAACACCGCGTGCTAAATGTAAGATTAATTTTACAAATACACCAAAAAATACCCCAACTAATAAATTGGTTGCCAATACCGCTAAAATGGTTAGTACAAATAATAATAACTGATCTTTACCAATTGCTAACACGTCAGCAAATATTTTAGGTGTGGCACGGCGATAACCCACGAATACCAATAAAGCCGCTAAGGCTGCATGAGGAATATTTTGGATAAACTCAGGAAACAACGCCACAAATGATAATAAAATCAAGCCATGGAAAAAGTTAGCCCAACCAGTTTTAGCACCGCCGTCTACATTAGCTGAACTTCTGACAAATTCTGCAATCATCGGTAAACCGCCTAAAAATCCTGAAATCACATTTCCTATGCCGACAGCGGTTAAGTCTTGGTCTAAATCAGTCGGACGTTTGTAAGGATCAATTTTCTCTGCCGCCGTTGCACTGAGTAAACTTTCTAAACTTGCCACCATACAAATACTGACCGTTGCTATCCAAAATTCAACGGTGGCACATTTTGAAAAATCAGGTAAATAAAAATAAGCACTTAAATCTTGAGGAATTTCAACTAAAAATGGTGAGGCAACTAAACCATCAGATTCAATACCAAATACCTTTGCTAATACCATACCGATTATCAATACTACGATAGGAGCCGGAATTTTACTGATTTTATGGGCTTTTAAAAATGGCCACAGCATTAAAATAGCAAAGGACGTTAAACCAATTATCGCTACTTCAAGGGTATTATTAAAAAAACTATGGGGAACTTGAGAAATCATATAAAACAAACCGCCATCATCAGGCGTTGCACCTAACATGACATGAATTTGCCGTGCCATAATACTAATACCCATTGCCGCTAACATGCCATGTACCACAGGCGTAGGAAAAAAGGCACTTAGGCTACCCATTTTTGAGCGTCCCATAAATACTTGTACTAAACCGGCAATCATAATCGCTGCTAAAGTATAACGATAACCTGACATTAAATCACCGCCATCACTCAGGGATTCAACGGCCGCCAACATAACGACAATTAAACCACCAGCGGGCCCATTAATCACCACAAATGAACCATTAATACGCGACACCAATAAACCACCCACTACAGCGGTAATAATCCCTGCTGAAGGCGGAAATCCTGAGCCGATTGCAATCCCTAAGCTCAATGGTAAGGCGATTAAAAAAACAAAGAATCCTGCCTGTAAATCATGTCGCCAGTTCTCTTTTAAACCAGCAATGCCTGTTTGCGGTAGTGCCGTGTATTTATTAGCCATAAAGTATCCTAAAATTAAACATTAAGCGGTTAATTTTAACAACTCTAGCCCATTAAATCTGTTCATTACGCCTATGACTAATATTATTTGTCATCAAACTGTCATAATTTAATGCTAGTACTTAAGATTTATGGTGAAAAATAGGCCAAATTATTTTCGATAAGTGACTTAAATAAATTTAATGTAGCCTGAGTTCAGAATAAAACTGATTAAAAAATCTACTCTTATCCTAAACTCACACTGCAATCACAAATGGCAACTGACTCATAAAGGTGTGCTAGTTATCACTTTTAAAATATGCGGCATAGTTATCAATTTACATGAAGAAATTAGCCTAAACTCCTTATATCATTTTTAGAAAGACAATAACCGGAGAATAAAAATGAACGTACTAAACGCTTTATTAATCTCAATACAACCCCTACTTATATTTTATATTCAAGTCGTTTGTATTGCTGTTATCTTCATTATGGTCGTTATCAGCTACGAAAAAGTATCTGGTGCTTGCACTCGCAAATTCAAACACCGTTCATCTCATTAAGTCGCTTTTGCTCTACTTCTGCTACGTGGTCTACGACGTGAAGGCGTTGCTGTAGCATTATTATTCCCACTTGTTTTATTACGCCCGCCGCTACGCTGGCCATCACGATGTTCTGGTCGTTGCTGCCGCTTAGGTTTATTCGCACGTTTCGGTGCTCTTAATGTGGTTTCAGGCACAGCATGACTCGGATCAAAACCGTCTATCACCTCACGTTTCAATAACACCTGCGTTAAACGCTCAATATCTGACAATAAATCGACTTCATCGGCACTGACTAATGACACCGCCTTTCCCGTCATACCTGCTCTACCGGTACGTCCAATTCGATGTACATAATCTTCTGGTACGCTGGGTAAATCAAAATTAACCACTTGCGGTAATTGCTCAATATCCAAACCACGTGCCGCAATATCGGTCGCCACTAAAATACGAATACTGCCTGCTTTAAAATCGGCTAAGGCACGGGTTCTCGCACCTTGACTTTTATTACCATGAATCGCTGCCGCACCAATGCCATTTTCTTCTAAATGACGTGTTAATTGATTAGCTCCGCGTTTAGTACGGGTAAATACCAATACTTGCTGCCAATCGCCATCATTTATTAACTTAGTGAGTAAATTACCTTTTTGTTTTTTATCAACCGGACAAATCCATTGTTCTACGGTATCGGCGGTTTTATTCGGCGGTGTCACCGAAATTTCAACCGGATTATGCACAATCCCTTTTGCCAAACGACGAATATCATCGGAAAAAGTCGCTGAAAATAATAAATTTTGACGCTGTTTCGGTAAAAACGTTAATATCCGACGAATATCATGAATAAAGCCCATATCTAACATACGGTCGGCTTCATCTAAGATTAACACTTCTAATTCCGAAAAACGCACCGCTTTTTGATTATATAAATCTAATAATCGCCCTGGTGTGGCAACCAGAATATCTACACCCTGACGTAAACGCATCATTTGCGGATTGATTTTTACACCACCAAACACCACCGTTGAACGTAAGGGTAAATTTTTACCATAATCAATAATACTTTGTTCAATTTGAGCCGCTAATTCGCGTGTCGGCGTTAAAATCAACGCACGGGCTTGATTCGGTTTGGCTTGAACCCCTTGAGATAATATTTCTAATAAAGGCAAGGTAAACCCCGCTGTTTTTCCTGTGCCTGTTTGGGCAGCAGCCATCACATCACTCCCTGATAACACGGCAGGAATAGCTTCTAATTGAATAGGGGAAGGTTTGGTGTAGCCTTTATCAGCGACCGCATCAAGAATCGGTTGTGATAATTTTAATGAAGCAAAACTCATTAATAAATGTCTCTTAAAAGATTAATATAAAAAGAGAAATACAATTACCTCTCTTTCGCATAGGGATATAAAAATATATAGCTTTTTAAAATTCGATATTGGGGCGTAGGCTTTAGCCTACTATTTTAAACAAGTAGACTAAAGTCTACGCCCCACACAAAAATACGACTTTCTATGTAAATAGGGTTTATCTTAAATAGTTCGTATTTAGAATAAACCGGTAATCACACCCTCATCGGTAATATCAATACGTTCTGCCGCAGGTTTTTTGGGTAAACCTGGCATAGTCATCATATTACCTGCAATCGCAACAATAAAGCCCGCACCATTGGCTAAACGCACTTCGGTAATTTCAACGGTATGTCCAGAAGGCGCGCCTTTTGCAGTGGGATTAGTTGAAAATGACATCTGGGTTTTTGCCATACAGATGGGGAATTTGCCATATTTTTCTTGTAAAGCCTTTAATTCCGCTTTAACTTTAGGGCTAGCCGTCACATTCGCCGCACCATATAATTTAGTGGAAATCGCTTCTATTTTTTCCCATAGCGGTAAATCATCATCGTAAACATAGCTAAAGCCTGCTTCACGATTATCCACTACATTTAATACTTCTTGAGCTAATTCCTCCGCCCCTGCACCACCATCAGCCCAATGTTTAGACACCACACATTTAGCGCCCAAAGCCTCACATTTCGCTTTTATTAACGCCACTTCAGCCTCAGTATCAAAGGTAAAATGATTGATACACACCACACACGGCAAGCCGTAATGCTCGGTAATATTATGTAAATGACGTTCTAAATTAGCAAACCCTATTTCTAATGCGGCTAAGTTTTCAGTATTCAAATCGGCTTTAGCTACACCACCATGTGATTTTAAAGCTCTCGCTGTTGCGACTAATACCACCGCTGAAGGTTTTAAACCTGCCATACGGCATTTAATATCAATAAATTTTTCAGCGCCTAAATCCGCGCCAAACCCTGCTTCTGTTACCGCGTAATCTGCTAGTTTTAAGGCGGTTTTAGTCGCAGTGACGGTATTACAACCGTGCGCAATATTGGCAAATGGTCCGCCGTGAATAATCGCTAAATTATTCTCTAAGGTTTGCACTAAATTAGGCTTAATGGCATCTTTTAATAATGCCGCCATCGCACCTTGAGCTTGTAAATCACTCGCATAAACTGGAGTCACTTTATCGGTTTTATACGCGACAACAATACGACCCAAGCGGGCTTTTAAATCAGCACGACTGGTGGCTAAACATAAAATCGCCATCACTTCCGATGCGACCACAATATCATAACCATCTTCACGTAAATAACCGTTTGCCGGTCCGCCTTGTCCCACAGTCACTTGACGTAATGCACGATCATTCATATCAACCACGCGTTTCCATTTAATACGCCGTGAATCAATCCCCAAAGCATTGCCGTGATTAATATGATTATCTAGCATCGCAGACAGTAAATTATGTGCGACACCAATGGCATGAAAATCACCGGTGAAATGCAGATTAATATCTTCCATTGGCACAACCTGAGCATAACCGCCTCCTGCTGCGCCGCCTTTCATACCAAAACACGGGCCTAATGACGGTTCACGTAAACACATAATGGTTTTTTTACCTAAACGATTCATTGCATCGCCTAAGCCAACAGTGGTGGTGGTCTTGCCTTCGCCTGCGGGCGTAGGACTCACCGCCGTGACTAAAATTAATTTTCCTTCCGTGTTATTTTTTAAGCTATCAATATAGTCTAATGATATTTTTGCTTTGTAATGCCCGTAAGGCTCTAAATGGTCCGCTGGAATGTCGAGCTTATCCGCGGCTAAATCAATAATCGGTAGCATTTTTGCTTGCTGAGCAATTTCAATATCAGACATAGTATATTTTTTAGTTAAAACAATAAATTAAAGAATTTGGTTATACGGTGGTAGCTTGGGCTAAGGGATGCAGCCCAACATTTATAGGGAATTTTTTATTTGTTGGGCTGCGTCCCTTAGCCCAACCTACATTTCTGCCTCACATTTACTTACCCCTCACCCAACCCTCTCCCCGAGGAGAGGGCTTTAAGCCCTGCATCATTTTTGACTGAGGAAACCGTAAGGATTAATAAAAATTTTATATTATGACGCCGCTAACAACTCACGCACTTGTTCATCGGCATGATAGGAAGAACGCACCATCGGTGCACTCGCCACTTGTTTAAAACCCATTTCTTTTGCTAAGCGAGCGTATTCATCAAATTCCTCAGGGGTAATATAAGCTTGTACCGCTAAATGATCCGCACTGGGTTGTAAGTATTGCCCTAAAGTTAAAATGGAACAATCATGTTCTCGCAAGTCACGCATCACTGCCAACACTTCTTGCTGGGTTTCGCCAATCCCTAACATCAAACCTGATTTAGTCGGCACATTGGGTAATATTTGATGATGAGCGGCTAGTAAATCTAAAGATTGCTGATAATCTGCACCCGGCCGAGCTTGTTTATATAAACGCGGAATGGTTTCTAAATTATGATTGAATACATCAACAGGAGCTGTTTGTAATAACGCTAAAGCAATATCCACACGCCCTCTAAAATCAGGCACTAAGACTTCTATTTTAGTAGCTGGTGATTGTTCACGAATCGCTTGAATACACTGTACAAAATGTCCAGCTCCCCCATCACGTAAATCATCACGATTCACCGAGGTAATCACTACATATTTTAAGGCAAGCTGCTTAATGGTTTTAGCAAGATTAATCGGTTCATTAATATCTAAAGGCTCTGGCTTGCCATGAGCGACATCGCAAAAAGGACAACGGCGGGTGCATAAATCACCCATAATCATAAACGTTGCGGTACCTTGGCTAAAACACTCATTTAAATTAGGGCATGCTGCTTCTTCACAAACACTGTGTAAATTATTTTCACGCAAGGTCTGTTTGATATGACTAATATCCTTATTTCCTGTTAATTTAATGCGTATCCAGTCGGGTTTACGCAAAACAGTTTTTGCTGGCTCTACTTTAATCGGAATACGTGATAATTTATCGCTGTTACGCTGATGGGTTTCAGGGCTAGTGCGTGAAGGGGCTTGAATGGATGACATAAAATACCTAAGAAATATGAAAATAAAAAATCATCTATTTTCTAAGGCTTGAAGAATAGATTGGACAACGGGCACCGCAAGTTCGACATTTTTAATATTAACCGCATAATCTTTTAATTGCGTCACTTGTAAGCCGTGATAACCACAGGGATTTATAAACTGAAACGGCGTTAAATCCATCGCATTATTTAAACTGAGACCATGATAACTACAGCCTTTTTTAATACGCAAACCCACCGAACCTATTTTTTTGTTATCAATATAAACACCCGGTGCATCAGCTTTAGCTTTCGCCTGTAAACCATACTGTGCCAAGGTATCAATCATCGCATCTTCTAAAATAGACACTAATTCACGAATATTAACCCCCCGTCGTTTAATATCAATTAAGCTGTAAATAATTAATTGACCCGGAGCATGATAGGTAATTTGTCCGCCTCTATCTGTATCCACAACAGGAATATCGGTAGGCTGTAATAAATGTTCCGGCTGACTATTTAAACCCTGCGTAAAAACAGCAGGATGTTCTACAACCCAAATTTCATCAGCCGTTGACTCATCACGTTGTAAAGTGAAATCCTGCATGGCTTGCCAACATGTTTGATAATCCTGCAAGCCTAAACGTCGAATTTGACACGCTATAATGACATCACCACATGCGGACAGGCATTTATATCAGTATAAATGGCATCAAGTTGGGCTTTACTTTGTGCCTCAATATTCACAGTCACTGATATAAATTTACCACCTTTACTTTCTTTGGTGCTTACCGCTCCTTCGTGTAAATCATCAACATGACGGCGTACAATTTCGACAATAATACCATCTAAATCAGGGACATTACGCCCCATCGCTTTAATCGGAAAATGGCAAGGAAACTCCCAAATTAATTCGGTATCGGCTGTCGAGGTCATGATACGACTCGTTTAGTGTGTTGAAATAATGTATTCATCGTGTGCCAAACCGTGCCTATTTCTCCCGTACCAACGACTTTATTATTTAATTGGATAACCGGCAATATTTCTTTAGTTGAACTGGTGAGCCAAATTTCACTGGCTTGTAATAATGCTGTTTCAGTAATCGGCTGCTCCACACAAGCCATATTATTATCCTGTGCTAATTGAATAATGACTTCACGGGTAATACCCGCGAGAATATCAGCATTTTTTGGCGGTGTGATTAAGACATTCTCACTAACAATAAATAAATTACTCGCTGCCCCTTCGATGGCATAGCCGTCTTTAATTAAAATAGCTTCTGCACAGTTCTGTTCTACCGCTTGCTGACGTAATAATACATTCGCCAATAAAGTAGTGGCTTTAATATTGCACAACTGCCAACGCATATCATCTAAGGTAATCGCACTCACACCTTCAAGCTTTTCAACTAAAGGAATCGGCGAACACATCGCAAAAATGGTGGGTTCACTTTGTTCAGGAAAAGCATGGTCACGTTTCTCCGCAACGCCACGCGTAATCTGTAAATAAATATATTGAGCATCACCTTCAATCAACAAAGGCTCTAAAATCGCTTGCCACTGCGCTAAATCATAAGCCACGTCTAAGCGTATTGATTTTAAGCTATTATTTAAACGCTCAATGTGGGCTGCAAACTGAAATAATTGTCCCTGATAGGCAGGAATCACTTCATAAACGCCATCACCAAATAAAAAGCCTCGATCTAATACCGATACTTTCGCTTCAGATAAAGGCAGATATTGTCCTTGTAAATAAACTTGTTTATTATCCATTATTATTTCATTAGCATGAGAGCAGAATCATAGGTACGCTGTAAAAAGCTACCTTTTTCAACCGCTGTTAAAGCGACTAAGGGCTTAGACACGACCACTTTATCACGCAACATCACATTAACGCGTCCTAAATCATCGCCTACCTGAATAGGCGCCATTAATTTCAAATCCACCTGTGTCGATGCTTGCATTTCTTTATAGTGGCGGCGTGAAATGGTGACATATAAATCTTCGGCCAAGCCTAAATCAACTGTTTCTGTTGCTCCTTTCCAAACGCGTTCAGTGGCTAACACTTTGCCTGCATCATACAATTTATGCGTTTCAAAAAAACGAAAACCATAATTTAATAAAGTTTGGCTTTCATTCGCACGTGCTGTTTTGCTATTTGTGCCTAATACGACAGAAACTAAACGCATATTTTGACGTTTTGCAGAGGCAATTAAACAATAACCCGCTTCATTAGTATGGCCTGTTTTAACCCCATCAACTGTCGCATCACGCCATAATAAAATATTACGATTCTTTTGCGTAATATTATTATAGGTAAACGACTTTTCCTTATCCCATTTATAATATTCAGGAAACTCTTTAATTAAAGCACGCGTTAAAGTCGCTAAATCACGGGCAGTCGTATAATGTTCATTCGGTACAGGTAACCCCGTTGCATTAGCAAAATTAGAACTATGCATGCCTAAACGCTGTGCTTGTTGATTCATTAAATCAGCAAATGCACGTTCATCTCCGGCAATATGTTCAGCAATCGCCACACTGGCATCATTACCTGACTGAATAACGATACCTTTTAATAAATCTCTCACTAGCACCTGTTTATTTACTTCAATAAACATTTTAGACCCCGGTGTTCGCCATGCTTTTTCACTGACAGTTACTTTTTCATCAAGGCTTAAACGATTATGAGCGAGTTCACGAAAGGCAATATACACCGTCATAACTTTGGTTAAACTCGCCGGCGGCAAAACCTTATCAGCATTATTTTCAGCTAAAATCACGCCACTATCAAAATCTTGCAAAATATAACTACTTGCCGCTAATCGAGGTGCCGACGGAATTAAAATTTTCATTTCAGCCGCATTAATACTTTTTAAAGGCAGCAACATCAAGACTGTCACTATAAAAAAGAGAGCTGATAAACTATTAATCAAACGTTTTGAAATCATAAAATTAAGGCGACAAGTGGTATGGAAAGAATAAACTTATTCGGAAACAAAATGATAGCTTAACACACCAATCGTTTTTAATTTATTGATAATATCATCCGCTTCTTTTACTGAAAAAATAGGCCCTATTTGAACTTTATATAAACTTAAATCAGCGGTTTTATGTTCAATAATACGACTGCTGGTTAGACGTAATTTAGAAATTTTTTGCTGTAACGCATTCGCAGTTTTTTGCACCCCAAAAGCACCTACCTGCAAATAATGCTTTTCAGGTGGTTGGTCTGTCTGCGATTTAACAAGATTATCGGTATCCGCTTGTACCGCCTCTACTTCAACAAATCCGGTACCTGCTTTATCCAAGCCTAATTTAATCGCGGCAACATAGGATAAGTCAATAATACGATGCTCATGAAAAGGCCCTCTATCATTAACACGTACAATAATACTACGTTGATTATCTAAATTAGTCACTCGCACATAACTCGGAATCGGCAAGGTTTTATGAGCTGCACTCATGGCATACATATCATAATCATCGCCAGTCGCGGTTTTTTTCGCATGAAATTTAGTGCCATACCATGAAGCAATGCCTTTTTCATGATAGCCCATGTTAGTTGGCAATACATGATATTGCTTACCTAAAACCGTATACACTTTAGGATTAACAGATGCTGACCAGGTTTCAAATTTAGGCACCGCATCTTTAATCGCATCAATATCAACCGTAATGTGTTCAGGTCGACCATCTTTTATCTCAGGCTTTTTTTTAGGCGTTTCAGTACACGCGGTTAAAAAAACCATCACCGCATAAATAAAAAATTTAATCCACATAAGCCTTTTTAATCGCTTCACTTAATTGAAAAACTGCCATCGCATATAAAGGGCTATGATTATAACGTGTTATCACATAAAAATTAGTCAGTGCGACCCAAATATCATCATGATTTTCTTGTTCAAAACGCAAGACTTTAACCTTGGTTTTATCCGCTAACTTAGTGTTAAGTTTAATATTAAAACCAACTAATTGTTGAGCGGTGAAGTCAGGCTTCAGCCCTTTGGTTAACGCTTGTTTATATTTATCACCTTCAACAGTTGCTTTATAAACAATCGGTAAACCTTTTGACCAATGATGACGGGAAAAATAATTGGCAACACTACTAATCGCATCGGCAGGATTAGTCCAAATATCACGTTTAGCATCGCCTTCAAAATCAGCCGCATAACTACGATAACTACTCGGCATAAATTGTGGAATACCCATTGCCCCCGCATAAGAACCAACAGGCTCTAACGGATTCATTTTTTCTTCACGCGATAAAATCAAAAAATGCTTTAATTCACTTAAGAAAAATTTACTGCGTTTAGGATAGGTAAAACCTAAAGTACTTAAGGCATCAATCACACGATAACCACCGGTACGCTGACCATATAAAGTTTCAACACCAATAATTGCCACCATAATTTCTTCAGGAATACCGTATTGTGCGGATACTTTTTCTAAGGTCTGCTTATTTTCCTGCCAAAACTTAACCCCCTCATTAATCCGCGTATCACCTAAAAATATTTTACGGTATTTATGCCACGGCATTCCTTCAGCTGGACGGGTAATGGCTTTAATAATACTCGGCTTAATTTCCACCGATTTAAATAAGCTCGTTAAAGACTCTTTTTCAAATTTATGTTCTTTTACCATTTTATTGATAAAAGCATTGGTTTCTTTTTCAGGGGGTTGCTCTGCTTGCACCCCGCTACTTAAGACAACAGAAGAAGCCAATAATGAACTAATAAAAAATTTACGCATAATATAATTTAATGTCCTAGAAAAAGCGTTTCATCAAGTTTTTGACTCACAAAAGCATTCAAACTTAACCCCGCTTGTTTTGCTTTAATATATAAATTTCGGTGTAACTCAGGCTTAATCCGCATCACAAATTGCCCCGAAAAAGGTTTTTCTGCTGGTTTGTTTTCTAACTGACAATCTTCAATATAATCATCAACTACCGATTGAAATGCTTGCTTTATTTCTTGAATATCCTTCCCATCAAACACCAAAATATCACGGGTATTAATCACTTCACCAATAAAAGTTTCATCTTCATCGCTATATTTTATAATTGCTTCATAACCTTTATATTTCATATTTCGATACCTTGCTCCAAAAATAACCGACGAATCGCTCGTATTTGATAAGGTTTTAATTCTTTTTGTGGATGAGGCGTATGAATATTTAAAGACTGTTCGCCTAAAATAATCCTCACCCTTGAGCCATTACCTTGAATAACTCGCCCCTGAAAACCGCTAATTAAACTTTCAACATCTGTCCATTTAATATTTTTTTTAACAGGATTCCAATATAAATCAGCTAATATTTTCTTTTGCTTTGCATTCATTCAACAATGATACTGTAAAACAGTATCATTATCGACCCTTACTTCTTCACATATAAATCAGTAATCGTGCCTGTGACCATTTCATTAGCAAAAGCAAAAGTCTCTGACAAAGTTGGGTGAGCATGAATACTTAAACCCACATCTTCAGCATCAGCCCCCATTTCTAAAGCTAATACCGCCTCGGCAATCAATTCACCCGCATTCGGCCCGACTATGCCAGCCCCTAAAATACGTCCCGTTTCAGGTTCGCATAATACTTTAGTAATGCCTTCATTACGGCTTAAGCTTAATGAACGCCCACTGGCAGCCCATGGAAAAGCCCCCTTATCATAAGCAATGCCTTGTTCCTTGGCTTGATTTTCAGTTAAGCCCATCCACGCCACTTCAGGATCGGTATAAGCGACTGATGGAATTGTCAACGCATCAAACGCAGATTTATGCCCTGCACAGACTTCCGCTGCAATTTTACCTTCATAGGTCGCTTTATGAGCTAACATCGGCTGACCTACAATATCGCCAATCGCATAGATATGCTCAACATTGGTTTTTTGCTGCTTATCAACAGCAATAAAGCCTTGTTCATCAACTTTAACGCCTGCCTTCTCCGCGCCAATTAATAAACCATTCGGTCTACGCCCAACCGCGACTAATACTTTATCAAAAACCTGTGGTTCGGGTGCTTTATCACCTGCAAATGTGACTTTAAGCCCATCATCCTGCGGCTCAATACTATCCACTTTAGTTTTTAACCAAATATTATTATATTGTTTCTTGATACGTCGTTGTAATGGTGTCACCAAATCTTTATCACACCCTGGAATAATTTGATCCATCCATTCCACTACGCTAATTTCAGAGCCTAAGGCATGATAAACCGTTGCCATTTCCAAGCCAATAATACCCCCACCGACAATTAATAATTTCTTCGGCACCTCTTTAATATCTAAGGCATCGGTTGAATCCATTAAACGCGAATCATCGTTAGGAAATACCGGAATTTGAGATACTCGTGAACCTGCTGCAATAATCGCCTTATCAAAGCTAATAACTTGTTGTTCACCCGCATCATTGGTGACGGCAAGTTCATGCTCAGAGGTAAATTCACCTAAACCTTGCACCACAGTCACTTTACGCTGCTTTGCTAATTTAGCCAGTCCGCCGGTTAAACCCTTAGTAATGCCTTCTTTCCAAGTTCTAATTTTATCTAAATCAAACTTAGGTTGGCTAAAACTCACCCCATGACTCTCAAACGCATCTGCTTCATGGACAATTTGAGCAACATGCAATAAGGCTTTGGAGGGAATACAGCCGACATTTAAACAAACCCCGCCTAACACCGGATATTTTTCCACCAACACCACTTGCTGCCCCAAATCAGCCGCACGAAACGCAGCCGTATAACCACCGGGGCCACCACCTAAAACTAATACTTCCGCATGCAATTTATCTGTCATCTTTTTATTCCTTACAGTAACAAGCGGCGTATATCGCTTAAATATTTAATGAGAGTCGACATAAATCGCGCCCCTTCCGCACCATCAATCACGCGATGGTCATAGGTTAAATCTAATGGTAACATTAATTTCGGCTCAAATTCTGTTCCATTCCACACTGGCTTCATTGCTGAACGCGTCACCCCTAAAATAGCTACTTCAGGTGCATTAACAATCGGGGTAAACGCCGTGCCACCAATGCCGCCTAAACTAGAAACGGTGATACAACCACCGCTCATATCAGCCGGTAATAATTTACCCGCACGGGCTTTTTCACTGAGTAGCGTTAAGTCATTGCTTAATTCAGCAATGCCTTTTTTATCGACATCTTTTAATACTGGTACAACCAAGCCATTTGGCGTATCAACCGCAATTCCAACATTAAAATATTTCTTTAAAATTAAACTTTCACCATCCGCTGATAATGAGCTATTCATTGTTGGAAATTGCTGCATTGCTGCCACTAACGCCTTAACAATAAAAATTAAACCGGTGACTTTAATCTCTGAAGTTTTATCGGCATTAAAGCTTTTACGAAAAGCCTCCATTTCGGTAATATCCGCTTCATCATGATAGGTTACCATCGGTAAATTCAACCAAACTCGACTGAGATTTTTACCGGTTAAGCGTTTAATTTTATTTAACTTTAGTTCTTCAATTTCACCAAATTTACTAAAATCTACCGCTGGAATACTCGGAATACCTGCCCCTGTTGAGCTATTCTCTGAAGACTCTGATGCCATAACTTGTTTAACAAAGTTTTTCACATCATCTTTCAGGATACGACCTTTACGCCCACTACCTTGGGTTATTTTGCTAATATCAACGCCTAATTCACGGGCAAATAAACGCACACCTGGTGTCGCATGAGCAACACTGCTTGAATTATTTTGGCTAACAGCAACTGTTTGCGGAGCGGCAGCTACTTTTTTAGGGGCATCAACGGCTACGTCAGGCTTAATAACATCAGGTTGAGCTTGTGTTATTTCCTCAACCGCTGCACTCTGCACCTCTAAACGAATAATTAAATCGCCTTCTGATACTTTACCACCTACTTTGACCGCCACTTCAATAACTATGCCATCATCAGTGGACGGTAAATCCATACTGGCTTTATCGGTTTCTAAAACGACCAGTGTTTGCTCTTTGCTAACCCTGTCACCGACATTAACCAATACTTCAATCACATCAATATCAGCCACATCGCCAACATCAGGCACATTAACGTCAATAATTTTAGCCACTGATTCAACCGCTACCACCTGACTTTTTTCCGGCAATACTTCAACTATACTCGCAGCTTGTTCAATTTCAGCAGACTTTACAGGAACTACATCCGCTAATTCAGGTGTTACCGTTGTATCAAGAGCATCTGCCGCTTCAATCGTGACTAATAAACTCCCTTCAGAGACTTTATCGCCCACTTTCACTGCTACAGATATTATTTTTCCAGCGGTAGTCGATGGCAAATCCATACTGGCTTTGTCAGTTTCTAATACCGCAATCGTTTGTTCTAATTCAACAATATCGCCTACTTGTACTAAAACTTCAATCACATCAATATCGGCAACATCACCGACATCAGGCACTTTTACTTCTGTTAATAGCGTCATAATTTATATTTTATACGTTAGTCAGCGGTTAAATTAACCAAGGAGCAATAATATCAGGATTAATATCATATTTAGCAATCGCAACATCAATCTTAGCGGCATCAAATTCACCCTTATCCGCCAATGCTTTCAGTGCTGCAATAGCTATATGATAACGATCTACCTCGAAGAAACTACGTAATAATTCACGCGTATCTGAACGACCAAAGCCATCAGTGCCTAAAACCGTGTAATGCGCTCGAATATAAGGTCGAATCTGTTCCGCAAAACCACGAATATAATCCGTTGCAGCGATAACCGGAATATCTTCTTTCTTCAAACACTGTTCTACATGTGATATTTTTGCCGTTTCAGTTGGGTGCAGACGATTCCAACGCTCACATGACTGACCATTACGGGCTAATTCCGTAAAACTGGTACAACTCCATAAATCAGACTCAACGCCCCAATCATCACGTAATAATGCAGCCGCTTCAACGACCTCACAGAAAATAGTACCTGAGCCAACTAAATTAACTTTAGGGGCTTTTTTACGACTTATTCCTGATTGAAATAAGTACATCCCTTTGATAATATTTTGCTCCGCTCCTTCTGGCATCGGCGGTTGGTCATAATTTTCATTCATGACGGTGACGTAATAAAAAACATCTTCTTGTTCTTTATACATACGACGTAAACCATCCTGCATAATCACCGCAAGCTCATAACCATACGTCGGATCATAAGAAATACAATTCGGAATGGTCGCTGACATTAAATGACTATGGCCATCTTCATGCTGTAAACCTTCACCATTTAACGTAGTACGCCCTGCGGTACCACCCAATAAAAAACCACGGGTACGTTGGTCAGCAGCAGCCCAAATTAAATCACCGACACGCTGAAAACCAAACATAGAATAATAAATAAAGAACGGAATCATTGAAACGCCATGCGTTGAATACGATGTTCCAGCGGCTATCCAATCACATAAGCCCCCCGCTTCATTAATGCCTTCTTGTAAAACTTGTCCCGCCTTGTCTTCCTTGTAATACATCAATTGTTCAGCATCTTGCGGGGTATACAATTGTCCCACTTGTGACCAAATGCCTAATTGACGAAACATGCCTTCCATACCAAAGGTACGTGATTCATCAGGCACAATCGGCACAATACGATTACCGATTTTTTTATCTTTGACTAAAATATTTAAAATACGTACAAATGCCATCGTCGTAGAAATACCATGCCCTGCTTTGGTACCGTCTAATAAGGCTTGAAAAGCACTTAAATCAGGCACATCAAGAGCATCTGCTTTTTGACGACGTACTGGAATTTCACCGCCTAAATCAGCACGGCGTTGTTTCATATAATTTATTTCAGCCGAATTTTCTGCAAATTTGATATAAGGTAACGCTTCAATTTCTTCATCAGTTACTGGAAGCTTCCAACGATCACGAATATTAGCAATCGACTTAATACTCATTTTTTTCTGTTGATGACTGGTATTTTGGGCTTCACCTGAATCCCCCATACCATAACCTTTAATGGTTTTTGCCAGAATAACGGTAGGTTGCCCCTGATGTTTTACCGCGGCATTATACGCAGCAAATACTTTCATCGGGTCATGTCCACCTCGATTTAAGCTCCAAATATCTTGATCGGTATACTCTTCAACTAAAGCTTTTAATTCAGGGGTATTAAAGAAAAATTCACGGACATAGGCACCATCTTTAGATTTAAAGGTCTGATAATCACCATCGACACATTCCATCATCCGTTTGGTAATAATGCCTGTCTTATCTTTAGCCAGCAATGAATCCCAATGCCGTCCCCAAACGACTTTAATCACATTCCAGCCAGCCCCTCTGAAACTGCCTTCAAGTTCTTGAATAATTTTGCCATTACCCCGCACCGGTCCATCTAAACGCTGTAAATTACAATTGACCACAAAAATTAGATTATCTAACTTTTCACGCCCCGCCATATTGGTGGCACCCAGGGTTTCAGGTTCATCGGTTTCCCCATCACCTAAAAATGCCCAGACTTTACGGCCATTAGTTTCAGCTAAACCCCGACTCTGCATATAACGCATAAATCGAGCTTGGTAAATCGCCATAATGGGTCCTAAGCCCATCGATACCGTAGGAAATTGCCAAAAATCAGGCATTAACCAAGGATGAGGATAGGACGACAAGCCATTGCCGCCTACTTCTTGACGAAATTGATCCATTTTGTCATCGGTAAAACGACCTAATAAATACGCACGGGCATATTCACCTGGGCAAGAATGACCTTGTACAAAAATTAAATCGCCCCCATGTTCTTCAGTCGCCGCATGCCAAAAATGATTATGACCCACATCATATAAAGTAGCCGCCGATGCAAAACTGGCAATATGACCACCGACATTAGTGCTTTTGTTCGCACGTAATACCATCATCATCGAATTCCAACGCACATATGAACGAATCGTCCGTTCTATAGTGGTCATTCCTGGAAATTTAGGCTGTTGCTCTACACCAATCGTATTGATATACGCAGTATTGGCACTAAATGGAATGTCAGCACCTGACTGCCTTGAAAGTTCAACCAATTGTTCAATAATAAAATGGACACGCTCATTACCATCTTGTTGCTGAAGTGCACTCAGTGCCTCTAGCCATTCCTTGGTTTCTTCCGGATCTATATCAATTTGATCTAATTTGTTGGCATTCAAACCACTATTCATTCCATACTCCTAAAAACATCACTTCTATGCCGCTGCAAATAGTTTAAAGCTACGACAAACCTGTCTTACCATGAGGTAAATAAATTACTATCGCTTAGCATTACTCACAGCTTCTTTTGCTAACGCTGTAATTTTATCCCAATCTTTATTTTTAACCGCATCGCCTGGTACTAACCACGAGCCACCAATACACGCGACATTAGGCAACGCTAAATAATCATTATAATTACTCGGTGAAATACCGCCTGTTGGGCAAAAAGTAATCTGTGGAATAGGCCCAGCAATACCTTTTAACATCGGAATACCACCCGCAGCTTCAGCAGGAAAGAATTTAAAATGATCTAGACCGTATTCCATACCTAGCATTAATTCAGACACCGATGAAATACCGGGAATTAATGCAATTTCACTGGTATTCGCCGCTTCTAATAATTTCGGTGTTAAGCCTGGGCTAATGGCAAAAACGGCTCCGGCATCAGCCACTGCTTTCAGTTGTTCAGGTGTGGTAATCGTTCCCGCCCCTACAATCGCTCCTTCAACTTCTGCACTAATCGCACGAATAGAATCCATTGCGGCTTCTGTACGCAAAGTAATTTCCAAAACACTCACGCCGCCAGCCATTAATGCACGTGCTAAAGGCACTGCATCATTAGCATCTTGAATCACCATTACTGGCATTACAGGTGATGCATTTAAAACTTCCGAAGGTTGAACTTTCCAATTATTAATTGTCATAATTTTTTTATTGTTGTTAATAGTTAAAAATATAAGCCGCTTATTTCTTCATCGCACAAAAAAGATTTTCTTCATCAAATAAGTTTGATGCACCGGTCTCTGCGGTTGAAACACCTAGGCGGAAAGCCCCAAACATTTCACGACCCATGCCCCAATGATGATCTTTTGCACTATTAGGTAACGGTTTACGTGCTGCAAATTCAGCTTCATCAACTAAAGCATCGACTTCACCTGTTTGCGTATTTAAACGAATCATATCCCCATCGCGTACTTTCGCTAATGGGCCGCCGTCTTCACACTCAGGACACATATGAATCGCTGATGGCACTTTACCCGATGCACCTGACATACGACCATCAGTAACAATCGCTACTTTAAAGCCTCTATCCTGCAATAAGCCTAATAAAGGGGTTAATTTATGTAACTCAGGCATCCCATTTGATTTAGGCCCTTGAAAACGTAAGATGACAATAAAATCACGTTCTAGTTCACCATTATGGAATGCTTTAACCACATCATTTTGATCATCAAACACAGCCGCTGGTGCTTCTACCACTTGATGCTCTTCTGATACGGCTGAAATCTTGGACACACCGCGTCCTAAATTACCATGCATAACATGTAAACCACCTGCCGTTGCAAAAGGTTTAGCTAACGAACCGATAACCTCAGTATCTAAAGATTTTCCTGGTCCTTCTTTCCATTGCAAATCACCGCTTTCTAACGTTGGTTCTTGCGAATAACTCGCCATGCCACGTTTATCTGCGATAGTGAAAACATCTTCATGTAAAAAGCCGCCTTCTAATAATTCACTAATTAAAACGCCCATACCACCAGCCGCTTGAAAGTGATTAATATCAGCTTGACCATTAGGATACACACGCGTTAATAAAGGTACCACATGTGATAAGGCATCAAAATCATCCCAATTCACTTCAATACCCGCCGCACGAGCAATCGCTGGAATATGCATAGTATGGTTAGTTGAACCACCGGTCGCTAATAAACCAACAATTGCATTTACAATGGCTTTTTCATCAATCACGCGCCCTAATGGACGGTAATCATCACCGACACTGGTAAATTTTAAAACTTGCGTCGCCGCAGCTTTAGTAAGTTCGTCACGCAAAGGTGTATAAGGGTTAATAAATGAGCTACCTGGCAAATGCAAGCCCATAATCTCAACCATCATTTGATTACTATTCGCCGTGCCATAAAACGTACAAGTGCCGGGGCTGTGATAGGATTTCGACTCAGATTCTAATAATTCTTTACGTCCAATTTTACCTTCAGCATAAAGCTGACGCGTCATGGCTTTTTCTTTATTAGTAATGCCACTAGTCATTGGCCCTGATGGAATAAAAATCGCAGGAAGATGCCCAAAACTCAACGCACCTAGTAATAATCCCGGAACAATTTTATCGCAAACGCCGAGATATAAAGCCCCATCAAACATATTATGGCTTAAACTAATCGCGGTTGACATCGCAATCACATCACGACTAAACAACGAAAGCTCCATTCCCGCTTGACCTTGCGTAATACCATCACACATTGCCGGCACGCCGCCTGCAAATTGAGCGACACCACCCGCTGCTTTAATGGCTTTTTTAATCAACGCCGGTGAATCTTTGTACGGTTCGTGGGCGGATAACATATCGTTATACGATGAAATAATCGCAATATTCGCTTTTTTATCAGCGGTTAAATCTGCTTTTTCATCTGCACTACACGCCGCAAAACCATGTGCTAAGTTACCGCACGCCAGCGTTGAGCGATTACGCCCTTGCTGCTCTACGGCTTCATCAATATGCTTTAAATATAAATTACGAACGGTTTTACTACGTTCTATAATGCGCTGGGTAACTTCTTCTACAACTGAATGCATAAATTATATTCCTATAAAATTACTTTAATAACAATAGCTTAAACACGATATTAAGTTTTGATGTTAAGTATTATACAGTATCCCACGCCCGTCCATCACGCGTTAATAAATCTTCTGCCGCCTGAGGCCCCCAAGTCCCTGATGCATAGCTATCAGGCACTGAATTTGTTGCTGCCCATGAATCTTGCATGCCATCAATCCACGTCCATGCTTGTTCAATTTCTTCACGGCTAATAAATAAAGTTGAATTACCGCGCATCGCTTCTAATAATAAGCGTTCATAAGCATCAAATACATGTGAATTTTTAAAGGCTTCTGAAAAACTTAAATCTAACTTGGTGCCTTGTATCTGAATATTTTCATCAATCCCTGGTACTTTATTCATCATTTCAATTTCGACACCCTCGTCAGGCTGTAAACGAATGCGTAATTTATTAGCCGGTAATTCTTCAAAACTTTCTTTAAAAATATTATGCGGCAGCGTTTTAAATTGAATAATAATTTCAGATTGTTTAGCTGGTAAACGCTTACCTGAACGCATATAAAACGGCACACCCGCCCAACGCCAATTATCAATATCAACTCGTAACGCAACAAAAGTTTCGGTATCGCTGGTGGTATTCGCCCCTTCTTCTTCACGATAGCCGACGACTGGCTGACCTTTTATCTCACCTTTTGCATATTGTCCACGTACGGTTTTTTCATGTACATTTTCAGGGGTAATTAAACGCAAATCTTTTAAGACTTTAATTTTTTCATAATGGATATTTTCCGCATCTAAACTAACCGGCGGCTCCATTGCAATAAAGGTTAAAATTTGTAATAGATGATTTTGCACCATATCACGGGTTTGACCGGACTTGTCAAAATAGCCCCAACGTCCTTCAATGCCTAAATCTTCAGCAACGGTAATTTGAATATGATCAATCGCGTTATGATCCCAATTGGTGGTAAAAATAGAATTACCAAACCGCAGTGCTAATAAATTTAAAACTGTTTCTTTACCTAAATAATGGTCAATACGACACACTTGATTGCCGGTAAATACCTTAGCAACCGCATCATTAATTTCTTTTGATGACGCTAAATCGTAGCCAATAGGTTTTTCCATGACCATGCGTGATTCAGGTGTTAATGCACCAGAAACGCTTAAACCAGTACAAATACTGGTAAATAATGAAGGTGGCACTGAAAAATAATTAATCATGGTGCGATTTTCTTTATCAACCACCGCATTTAACTGTTTATATTCTTCAGGGTTATTTAAATCAATTTTCACATACGTCATGCGTGCTGAAAAGCGTTGCCAAACCTCATTATCACGCGGATGTTTTAGAAAATTATCTAAACAAGTATTCGCCGCATTCACTAATATTTCAGTGCCGCCCTCTTTACGACCTACACCAATAATTTTAGTATCAGGCTCTAACAAATTCGCCTTATCAAGCTGGTATAAACATAATAATAATTTTCGCGTTGATAAATCCCCTAACACCCCGAAAATCACTAAATCACAAGGTTTAAAGCTTTTTTTCTGTTTCATATTAAGAACCTACTTATTTTAAATAATTTAAAGACTACGCGCAGCTAAAAAGGCTTGTTCAGATAATGCACTCCATTGAGAGACTTCGCCTCTAAATTTAGTAAACGAATCATATATTCTCCGCGCCATCGGGTCTTTATTTGCTAATTCTAGTACCACTTCATCTGATAATTGCTTTAATGTTTTTAACACATCGTTAGGCAGAGCTCTTAATTGAACCCCATGTTTATCGACTAAGGTATTCAAGGCTTGATTATTACGCGCGGTATAATCCGACAGCATATCCATATTCACTGCTTTACACGCTGCTAATACAATACTTTGTAAATCTTTGGGCAATTCATTAAACGCATCTTTATTAATCATCGCCTCCATAGTAGAGCCCGGCTCATGCCAACCTGGGTAATAATAATACTTTGCAACCTTATGGAAACCAAACGCTAAATCATTATAAGGCCCCACCCATTCCGTTGCATCTAACGCACCTGATTGTAATGACGTAAATAATTCGCCCCCTGGAATATTAACCGTTGTACCACCAGCACGGCGTAATACTTCACCCCCTAAACCAGGAATACGCATTTTTAGGCCTTTTAAATCTGCCACGGTTTTAATTTCACGATTAAACCAGCCCGCCATTTGCACACCTGAATTACCGGCTGCTGCAGGAATTAAATTAAACGGAGCGTATAACTCTTGCCATAATTCCATGCCACCGCCGTAATATAACCACGCATTCATTTCCTGAGCCGTTAAGCCAAAAGGAACGGCCGAGAAAAATTGTGTTGCCTCTGATTTTCCACGCCAATAATAAGCACCCGCATGACCTATTTGTGCTGTGCCTTTAGACACCGCATCAAATACTTCAAAGGCAGGCACTAATTCATTCGCCCCATAGACTTTGACTTTGATACGACCGCCACTCATCTCATTAATCATTTTGGCTAATAAGTTCGCCCCTGAACCCAAACCTGGAAAATTTTT
>ENA-ORXI01000986-ORXI01000986.1-sediment-metagenome-genome-assembly--contig:-NODE-986-length-23127-cov-8.767375_pt1 | contig 23127 bp, 21 predicted proteins | sample MGYA00237861_ERZ511468 | MGnify/ENA primary metagenome ERZ511468 (study PRJEB26299, sample SAMN06266213) | sediment metagenome | isolation source: Hudson Canyon methane seep mesocosm | place: USA:Hudson...
TTTTACATTAGTGAAGAACAAAAATAAAAGGAAACAATTGAAAAAAACATATCAATTAACAGCGACAAATAAAGAACCAGCTAGAGTAGTAGAAGCAATTAAAAATGAAGTAAGAAAATATATCAAGAGAGAAAAAAGAAAAACATTACCTGAAGGTATGAATGTTTGGAATATCGATTGTAAATTTGCTAAAGATGGAGCAGAACCAGAAGCTATTGAATTTACTGATATTACAAAAAATATTGATGAAGCTGCAGAGCTAAACTGTAAAAGTATTTATTTAGAATTACTTTCAAGTGCAATTAAAAAAGAGCGAAAAATAGTAGAACCTGTAACTGAAGATGAAGTACCAGCAGTAGATGATACTGAAGAAAATGTTGAAGAAGAGCAAGTATCAGAGAATGAAGATATTGAGCAAAACGACAACATCTAAAACTCTTCATAAGAGAAACCTCCATAATACTAGATATGACTTTCCTAAACTCATATCTAGTTCAGAAGACCTATCACCTTATGTAAAAGAAAATCAATATGGAGATTTATCTATAGATTTTTCTTCAAATGATGCAGTACTAGAACTTAACATTGCATTACTCAAACACTTTTACCAAATTGACTGGACTATTCCCCAAAAATATTTATGTCCTCCTATTCCTGGCCGAGTTGATTATATACATTACATTGCTGATTTATTAGCAAGTAGTAATAGTGATGTAATCCCAAAGGGTAATAGTATAAAAGCTTTAGATGTAGGAGTAGGGGCAAATTGTATCTATCCTATAGTGGGAAATAGAAGTTACGGATGGAATTTTATAGGAAGTGATATAGATAAAGTGTCTGTTGAAAATGCACTAAATATTATTAGTTCAAATACATCATTAAAAGATAAGATTCAAATTTTACTACAACCCTCAAAAGAAAATATTTTTGAAAATATTATAAATGAAAATGATAAAATAGATTTCACTATGTGTAATCCCCCTTTTCATAAGTCTAAAAAAGATGCAAAAGAGGGTACTAAAAGAAAGATACTGAATCTTTCAAAAGGGAAGAATAAAAAAGTATCTCTTAATTTTGGTGGACAACATAATGAACTTTGGTGTGATGGTGGAGAAGTAGAATTTATCTCTAAAATGATAAATGAAAGTGCTCAGTATAAAAAGAACTGTTTATGGTTTACTACTTTAGTATCTAGAAAAGATAATCTAGATAAGATATATAAAGAATTAAAAAAACAAAATCCACAACAAATAAAAACAATAGAGATGGTTCAAGGTCAAAAACAAACACGATTTATAGCGTGGACGTTTCATACAAAAGTTGAACAACAACAATGGTTTAAAAATAAGGAAAAACAAAATGAACAATAATCCAAATGATTTACTTCATGGTCTCACATTAAAAGTTATAGTAAATAAACTAGTAGAATTTTATGGATGGGAAGAGTTAGGAAATAAGATAAATATAAATTGTTTTAATTCTGACCCTTCAGTAAATTCAAGTTTAAAATTTTTGCGTAAAGAGTATTGGGCTAGAATAAAAGTTGAAAAACTATACATCAAAACTTTTTTAGCAGAAGAAGCATTAGCACTGAAAGAACAAGAGCAAGAGTCAAAGTAAATTATTTCTACATGAACACTACACAAAAATCATGTACAATAACTTTATTATAAAAATAAAGGAATTAAGAATGAAAAAAATATTTATTATTTTTGCAATGATATTTTCATTAAGTAGTTTACATGCACTTACAAATGGGCAAATAGCACCAAATTTTACTGCAAAGACTTTAACAGGTAAACAAGTTAGTTTAGAACAGTTTAAAGGTAAAAAAGTAGTTTGGTTAACATTTTGGGCTACATGGTGTCCTTATTGTAGAAAAGAGATACCAGCACTTAAAGAGATACAAGAGAAATATGGTGATAAAGTAGAAATATTAGCTATAAATATAGGTGTAAATGATAGTGCAGAAAAAGCTGAAGATTATAAGTTTGAACATGATTTACCATACGATATAATTTTTAGTAATGAAATTACTCGTTTATATGAAGTAAGAGGAACACCAACTCAAGTAGTTATTGATGTAAATGGTAAAATTGTATACCAAGGAACAAAAGTACCTTCAGATATTAAACTTGAAGATATAAACGCTTTGTTAAAATAATAATTAAGCTTTTAAGATGAGGTCTTTTTTTTAGATTTCATCATAATTACACCTGCAAATCTTCCACACTTTTTATCTTTTCTATAAGAAAAATATGGTTCATCTGAACATTTTGTACAAATTTGTTCAGTAGTAATATTTGTATCTTTTATTCCAACTTCTAAAAGTTGTTTTTTATTGATACCTTGTAGATCAATATTTCTTCCATTTGCGTACTCTTTTCCAAAAAGAGTAGCTGTTTGTAACGCTAATTCTTCTGATACCTCATAACAGCATTTTTCAATACTAGGTCCTAAAACTACTTCAATATCTTGTGGATTACAATTATATTTTTCTATCATTTTATTAATAGTATTTCCTGAAATATTTTCAAAAGTACCTGCTCTACCTGCATGAGCAACACCTATAATTTTTTTTGTATGATCATAAAATAAAATAGGGATACAATCAGCTACCATAACCATAAGTGGAGTATTCATTTTGTCTGTAATAAGGGCATCACAAGTTTGAACGTTTGTATCAGGAGATACTGTTTTTACGATATTTGAGTGTATTTGTTCCATAAATTGGAGATTTGAATTATCAAATTTATATTTTTTTGCCAATTCATCACGGGCAAGATCAACACTATGGTCATCTTCTGCTACATGATATGCAAGGTTATCATCATCTATGTTTGTAAATATCGTGAGTATTTTATTTTTCATTTATATCTCCTTTTTCATATTTTGCAAATTATGATTTTAACTTTATCATAAAAAAGCTTTAAAATTAAGAGATAATATTACTCACATTTTATAATATAATTAAGTTTTTATGAGAGTAAATCTTGTAATTGTACATAACTATTTAAAATAGGGTCATTTATATAATAAACATCTTTTGCATCTTGAGCTATAAAAACTCTCTCTTTCCATTCTACTAAATCTTGAATAGAAGCTAAAACTAATTTTGAAACCATTGTTTGACTGTTTAATGTTTCAAAATCAATCTCTCTTAGTAAGATTAGCATAGAATAGACAACTTTACTCAATTCTTCAAATTCTGTAAAGATGTATAAGAATTTATTGTATGTTTCTAAGATGTTAAGGATATCAGGTAAGGCACCTTCAAAATCATTATCCATCATAATACTCATCATAAGTTGATCAAGTGATAGTTCAAGGTCATTTAAATCTTCTACATCAAATCCCCAATCTTCATAAAGTTCTAAAAACTCTTCTGCATTATGTAAAATATGTCTTTTCTGATATGAACTTACAAGCTCTAAATCATGTTCCTCAATAGTGGCAACAGGTTCTTGTATATTGTTTTCTACATCTTCAACATTAATAAAATTTTCTATTCTATTAATCTCTTTTGCATAGTAGTTTATAGAGAAGAATTTTTTTAGCAAAGTTTCTATCTCTTTATTATCATATGGTTTATAGATATATCGATATACTTTTTGTTTTAATGCTTCAAATCTATATGTATGGTCATCTAAAACAGTAACTCCAACTATTTTTGATTGACGAACATCTTGTTGTTTAATATATTTGAGTAGTTTGATACCATCATATTTTTTAGAAGAGATATCTAAAAAAATAATATCTATTGGATTACTGTTGATAATATCCAAAGTATTTTGGGGATTTTGAGCAGTAAAAAATTCAAATGTTTCACCAATTGAATCAAAATAGACTTTAATATCTTGTTCTATAATTTTACTATTAATTAAATTTGCATCTACACTTAAAATCTTTTTCATATTATCTCTTTTATTTACTTTGTGCGATTAATACATCTTCTATCATTTTATCTAAATCACCATCTAATATTCCATCTACATTACTATAACCAACATTACTTCTTGTATCTTTAATTTGTTGATATGGTTGCATTACGTATGAACGAATTTGATGTCCCCAACCAATTTCACTTTTTGAAATACCTTGTTTTTCTGCAGCAAGTTTTTCTAACTCTAGTTCATATAGTCTAGACTTAAGCATTTTCATTGCGCTTGCTTTGTTTTTATGTTGACTTCTATCATTTTGACATTGTACAACTATATTTGTTTCTATATGAGTAAGTCTGATTGCTGATTCTGTTTTATTTACATGTTGTCCACCAGCACCTGAAGCTCTATATGTATCAACTCTAATATCTTTATCTTCTATTTCAATATCAATATTGTCATCAACTTCAGGTGAAACCATAACAGATGCAAATGAAGTATGTCTTTTTGCATTTGAATCAAAAGGAGATATTCTTACCAATCTATGGATTCCATTTTCTGTTTTTAAATATCCGTAAGCATTAATCCCAGATATAATAATACTCACATCTTTGATTCCTACTTCATCTCCAGATTGATAATCTAGTATTTCTACTTTAAAACCTTTTCTCTCTGCCCATCTAAGATACATACGATAAAGCATATTTGCCCAGTCACATGATTCTGTTCCACCAGCTCCTGGATGTATAGAAACAATTGCATTACTTCCATCATCTTTTCCACTTAACATAACTTCAACTTCAGTTTGTTTGATAATGTCTTCTAAATCTGATGCCTCAGTATAAAGAGTCTCTATAGTTTCTTCATCTTTTTCTTCTACAGCCATTTCATATAGTTCGTTAGCATCAATTAATGCTTCATGTGCTTTATTAAATTTACTCTTTCTACCTAAGAGTCTATTTTTCTCTTGTCCTATTTTAGTTGCATTGTCTTGGTTGCTCCAAAACTCAGGTTCTTGTTCTAAAATAGTAATCTCTTCTAGTCTAATTTCAATTTCGTCGGGTTTTAAAATAGATTCTATATTATTTAGTTTTTGATTTAATGATTTTAATAGTTGTGTGTATTCGTAATTATCCATAACTATAATTATAGTGTATTAAAGCTAAATTGATTGTTTTGGTAAATCATATACCTATTATCACATGCTAGAGATGGAAGATTTATATAATTTTCATTTAAGTATCCTTGATGAAAATGTCCTTCAATTATCAAATCTGTAGGAGCTAAAGAATTATAACTTTTAATTCTATTATGAACAAACTCTAAAAAATTATTTTGTTTATGACAAATCTTTTTATTCATAAGTTTTTCTTCTACATATTTTGATAAAAAATCGTTTATATCAATAAAATTTATAAATTTCATAAAATTATGATTTCTTATAATAGATGTATATAGATTATATGAAAATGGAGTAAAAATATCTCCATGTGCTAAAGCTATTTTTTTATTATCAACTGTAGCTTCATATGGTTGTTCCTCTCTTGGAATAATTTGAACAGAAGGGAATATTTTGTGTAAGTTATAATCATGATTTCCCTCTAAATAAAGGACTTCATGCGTGATTGATAAATCATTAATAAGTGATATTACTTTATAGTTTATACACTTAAAATATTCAATCTCAGCAGTTAAAAAATCAAAAATATCACCCATCAAAAATATTTGTTTTGTTTGAATTTCATTATTTTTGATTTTTAATAATAGCTCTTCTAATTGAGATCGTTTTTTATTATAATGAGCGTCCGCAATAAAAATTGCATTATTTTGTATAATCATTAATATCCTATATATTTATATATGTGATTATAATACAATTTTTATAAAAAAGCTTTTATAATAAATTTATAAAAAGTACAATATAATGACTGAATAAATTCTCAAAATGAGTTAAAACAAAAGGACAAGACAAATGGAAGGTAGATTATTTACATTCTTTGGTGCAATTGGTGGTCATGGTCAAGATTGGATCATATTATCGCATTTAGCATTAACAGTAGTTATCGTATTATTAGTAGCAAGAGCAGCAACTAAAAAAATGGCATTAGTGCCAACTGGAACACAAAATATCGTGGAAGCATACCTTAAAGGTGTAGTTGCAATTGGTGCAGACTCAATGGGTGAGAAAAATGCAAGAACTTATATGCCTCTTATTGCAACATTAGGTTTATTAATATTTACTGCAAATATGATGGGTATTATTCCTGGATTTGAATCAGTAACAGCAAATATCAACTTTACGTTAGCATTAGCTGCGATTGTATTTGTTTACTATAATTACGTTGGTATTAAAATAAATGGTGTAGCTAAGTATTTTGGACATATGATGGGTCCTGTACCTGCTTTAGCACCTTTAATGTTCCCAATTGAGCTTATTTCACATATTTCAAGACTTGTTTCTTTATCTTTCAGACTTTTTGGAGGAATTAAAGGTGATGATATGTTCTTAATGGTACTTCTTATGTTAGTTCCATGGATTGCACCATTACCAGGATTCTTCTTATTATTTGCATTTGGTATTTTACAAGCGTTTATTTTCATGATTCTTACATATGTATATATTTCTGGATCAGTAATGATGGCTGAGGAAGACCACTAAAAAAGACTTGATGTCTTTTTTATGGTTTGAGTGATCATTAAATATAATGATTCATTCGCTTCATATATGATGCAAACAACAAAAAAGGGGGCTTTTAAAAAGCCTCCTTTTTTTATGTCTTATTTTATTACAGACCCTTTAGAATACGGAAGTGATGTAATAGAATTTGAAAAATCTCTACGAAAAACACTTTCTTCCCATGATATTGATATAATCTGTTTCCGAGATAAGCAATCTTCGAATAAAAAACAGCTGGCAAAGGTCTGTCTTGATGTTTCAAGAGAGTTTAATATTAAAAGAATCTTAATAAATTCAGATATTTCACTATGCAAACAATTAGGTTTTGATGGGATACACCTAAATTCATTACAATTTGAAACACTTGAGAAATTTAATGAAAATTCTTTATTTACAATAATAAGCTGTCATACGGAAAAAGAAGTGGAAAAAGCTAAAAAATTAAATGTAAATGCAATAACATATTCCCCCATATTTTTTAAAGAATTAAAAGGTGAACCAAAAGGTATAAAAAATTTAATTCATATTGTAAATAAATATCAAGATAAAAATTTCTCTATTTTTGCCTTGGGTGGAATAATTACTGACAATCATATAAATGATGTCATTAAAACAAAGGCGAAAGGCTTTGCTTCAATTCGTTATTTTAAAGTTTAACAGATATTTAGATAGAATAATTTATGATAAATAATAAAAAATTCAATATTTTAATTATAGATAATAATAGAAACTTTAATAATGAACTTGCAAATAAAATACAACAATATAAATTTAATGTGACTCAAGTATTTGAAGAACATGCTATCTTAGAGAGTATTAAAAAAACAGATGATAATATAGATTTGATTTTATTAAATATCGACTTTGATGATAACACTTCAACTAAAATTTTTAATTTTATTTCAATGTATACAGAATCAAAAATTATTCTTTTAAGTAGTGAAGATATTGGAGAAAAAAGAGAAGAGTATTTTTCTCAAGGTATACTAGATTATCATTTAACACATCAAAAAATAGATCACATTGTTGATGATATAATTGATACAATCTATGCACTCTATTCAAATAAAAAAGAAACCATACTTATAGTAGATAGTTCAGATGAGTTATGTCTATCATTACAAAAAATATTATTACAAAGAAATTATAATGTAATTGTTGCAACTAAAGCTGTGGAGTGTTTAGAGATTCTTAAAGATACAGAAATCTCTTTACTTATATTAGATATGGAAATTGGTGATATTGATGCGTTAGATCTTTTAGAAGGTTTAAGGGATATGTATCTACTTAATCAGTTTTTTGTTTTAGCAATTTCTGATAATAAAAATCCTTCAATAGTGAGAGATACTTTAAAAAATGGTGCAAAAGACTTTTTATCGAAACCTTTTTTAAAGGAAGAATTTTTATTAAAAGTAGATATTTTAGTTAATTCTTCACGTAATAAAAAGGTTAGAGATAATCATAAAAAACAAATAGAAAATAATCTAAAAAGTTTTAAAGAGTTATTAGATTCTTCTATAGGTGCTATGTTTATTTTTGAGATGAATAGATGTGTAAACTGTAATAATGAGGCAGTTGAATTATTAGGATATAAGTCAAAAAAAGATCTTTTAAAAAAGAATATTTTCGATATTTTTACAAATGTATCACCAGCGCATAAAGAATATTTATTGGATGATAAGGTCGACCATTATTTTGAGGATACACTAGTAAGCAATGATTTAATAGTATATCAAGTTCAAATAAAAGAAAGAAATATTTTAATAGACAACAAAATTATTAAAATAGTTGCTGTTATGGATGTAACAGAAGTTAAAAAACAAGAAAAGATAATTTCACAACAAACAAAAATGGCTTCAATGGGTGAAATGATTGGGAATATAGCTCATCAATGGCGACAACCATTAACTGCAATTTCTGTAGCTGCAGGTGGTATAAAATTAAATTACGAGTTTGATATGGAAGATAGAGATGAAACGATTCTCGAGCTAGATAACATAGTTGAAAATACAAAATTTTTAAGTTCTACAATAGAGAGTTTTCAAAACTTTCTAAAAGTAAATAAAACAACAAGTAAATTAGATCTCAAATCTACTTTTAAAAAAACATTATCGATTATCAATGCAAATCTTAATGCAAATAATATTTCTGTAATCGAAGAGTATTCTTTTCACGGAACTATCATTGGTATTGAAAATGAGATGATGCAAGTTTTTTTAAATATCATTAATAATGCAGCTGATATTTTAAAAACATTTCCAAAAGATGACCTTCCTCGATATATAAAAATTTCAATTACTAATAATGAAAATGACATGATGATTGCAATACATGATAACGGTACAGGAATTCCTGAAAATATTTTGAATAAAATATTTGAACCATACTTTACAACAAAACATCAATCCCAGGGTACAGGGTTAGGTCTTTATATGACACATCAAATTATTGAGAAAATGGGTGGTCAGATAAAAGTTCAAAATGAAAAATTCGAGTTTAAAAAAAATACATATTTTGGTGCAAATTTTGTACTTTGTTTTCCACTAAATAAAAATTAGGAGACTATTTAATCGAAATATCAGCTCCTCTTTTGTTCAACTACATAGTTATTTCCATCTAGTGTTATTATAAAAAAGGATAGAAATAAGGTCTGTTTTAAATAAAATTTTAAAAAGGTGCTTTGCCTGTCCAGTCTCTTATAATAGTAATTTCTTCTTTTGTAAGTTCTGCCTCTTTGTGTAATGAAATATAACTTGCCAAGGGCATAGCTGCATATACTGTTCTAAATATTCCTTTTAGTTTTTTGTCTTTTTCTTCTTCTGTATATTCTTCCCAAGTGGAAAAGTTCAACCATTTTCTCCCTAAATCAACGTGACGTTTTATAAAAAATGAACCAGGAGCTATATTTTGGTACCAAGGTATTACTACTTCATTTGAATGACAATCATAACATGATCGTTTAAATACACTCATTATTTCTGGAGTCACTTTGATCTCCAGGTTTTTATCAGTTACTGGGTTGTCTATTTTTGAGGGTATAAACTGTAAAGCTATAAAAATTGCTAAAATTATATATAAAGTTTTTTTCATTTGGAGTCCTTGTTAATCGAAAAATAATTCATACGGGCGATTTATACTTTTCATGAGTTGATCAATAGATATATGTCTGCTTTCTCTTTTAGTTTCTTTTTTATCAAAATAAACCAAAACAGATGGAATAGTAAATATACTAAAATGTGCAGCTATTTGTGGGTAATCACTTGCACTAATAAATATTTGTTTAATTTTTGGAAAATGTATTTCAAAAGAGGATTGTATTTTTGGTTTTAGTGCAGTACAGACTCCGCAGTTTTCTCCACTAAAATAAAGCATAACTGCATCATTTGATCGTATTTCGTTTTCTATATCTTCAATATGCATTTATTAATCTTTACATTAAAATATATTTTGCAAGGGCGAGAAAACTGAAAAATCCCATGATATCAGTAACGGTAGTAAGCAAAACTGTACTTCCTATAGCAGGATCTATATCCATTTTTTTCAATGCTAAGGGTATAATTGAACCAAAAAATCCAGCACTAAATAAGGTAATCATCATAGAAAGAGCAATAACCATACCCAACATTAGATTATCAAACCAAAACGATGCAATCCCACCTAATATGATAGCAAACATAAAACCATTTAATAAAGCAATTAAGACCTCTTTTTTAATGGCATCTTTCCCATTCTCTTCATCAATATCACCAAGTGCTAACTGTCTTACCATAACTGCTAAAGTTTGAGTTCCGGCATTTCCACCCATTGAAGCAACAATAGGCATAAGAATTGCTAAAGCAATAAACTCTTTTAATGTCTCATCAAAAAAACCAATTACCATTGAAGCTAGAATAGCTGTTAATAAGTTGATAAACAACCAAGAAGCTCGTTTTTTACCTGTTTGAAAAAACTCTTCTTCTTGCTCTGATTCATCATCTACCCCAGCTAGTTGATACATCTGTTCTGTTGCACTTTGTTCTACAACGTCTAAGATATCATCTGAGGTAATTCTTCCTAGAAGTCTATTTTTATATCCAGTAACGGCTACAACAGAAAGATTATAGCTTTCGAACTGTTTAACTACTTCATCTATATCATCATCACCGACAACAGATAAAGGCTTATAATCATGATCTGTATCATTTTTTAAGATATCATCATACTTTATGTCAAAATCATAAGTTAATAAATCTTCTAGTCCTATTGAGCCTATTAAAATTTGTTCATCATCTACTATAAAAACTTGATGAATATTTTCAATCTCATCATTCTTTTTAAGTATTTTTAGTCTATTTATTGAGTCTTGTATAGTCTCATCTTTATGAGCACTAAAAAGCTCAATTTGCATATATGCACCGGCTTCATCTTCTTCATATTTTTTTAGCCAATTAATATCATCTTGATCTTCTTGATCAAGTGAATTTAAAATATCTTTTGCTTTTTGTTCATCAATATCTTCAATATCTTGAATGATATCTGTTGCATCATCTGTTTCAAGTTCTTCTATGGCTTGTGAAATTTGAGTATTTGATAATGATTTATATGCTTTATCTCGAAGTGATTCTGGAAGTTCAAGTAAAACCTCTCCTAAAATCTCATCTGGTATTTTATGAAGAATTTCATAAAACTTTTCTCTATCTTTTTTACTGATTCTTTTAAGACTATCTGCAATGTCTGAAGGGTAAAATTCATCGAAGTTTTCTTCAATGTGGTCAAAATCGATATCTACATATTTATTTTCCATATATTAGCCTTTATATTTTGTATGACAACTCAAATTTTTCTATTTTTAAGGCTTCTGTACTCTTAGGTTGTTTTAACTCATTTTTGATTCTTTTAACAACTTTTAAGAAGTCTTTTCTTTTTTTACCTGTTAATTTTGTTTTTGTTACACTAATAACTTTTTGTGGGTTAACAGCACGTCCATTTTTATATAAACCAAAATGTAAGTGTGGACCAGTACTTCTTCCTGTACTTCCAACTCGACCAATATATTGACCTTGTTTTACATATGAACCAACTCTAATCTTACTATTAAAACTATTTAGATGTGCATAAAGAGATTTCAGTCCATTTTTATGTCGTATCATAACAGTTTTTCCGTAACCACCTTTTCTACCCTTATGAATAATTTTACCATCAGCCGTTGCATTAACACGTCTACCTGTTGGTGCTGCAAAATCAACACCTAAATGGGCTCGGTATCTTTTTAAAATTGGATGGTATCTTTTGAGTGTAAATTTACTTGATATTCTTGTATATCGTAATGGTACACGAAGAAGAAAACTTGTTAAACTTTTCGCTTTATCATTATAATATCTTTTATCATCTGGATTTTGAAAGATATAATAAACTTTTTTTCTAATTTGTACTGAAGCACCTAAAATTTCAGGAGTTCCAAAATATCTTCCCATTCTAATTTTTTGTTTAAATACAATTGATACTAAATCATTTTTTCTTAATCTTTTGAAGTTTACAGATCTTTTAAAAGCGATAATAAATTCATTTGCTAAAGCTTTATTTCCTGTAGTTTCAACGATATCTTGATATGGAGAATTTTTAATTGGTATTGTTATAGATTGTGTAGTTTCATGAAACTCAATAGGGATAATATCTAAAGTAAATTTATTCTTGTTATCTTTAAAAATATGAATCTGCATCTCTTCACTAATAGGGATAAGTGCTTGTTCAAGATTTCCTTCGTTGTCAATCATTTTTTGGTATAAAACACCTGCATAAATCTCACTACATAACTCTTTGTCTGTTTTTGATAGGTTAAAATAGATATCTTTAGAAATTTTATTTTTTTCGAAAAATGTTAGTAAAGACTCACCTTTCCACCATATATCTTCTTGAAGTGTGGAGGCAAAATGCAAAGTAAACGATAAAATAAGGGATAATATAATTTTCAAATAAAACTCTTTTGTGTAATTTAAAGGCTATTATTATACAATTTCATATCTTAAAATATAGGCAAAGTTTATGAAGTATTTAATATTATTTTTTATTATGGTTAATTCACTCTATGCAACCTCTGTAGATATCATTGAATTATACAGAACTAAAGGTATTAATGCAGTTGAAAAAGAGATAGCAAATCAGTTAAAAACAAAAAGTTATTGGGATTTTAATCTCAAAAATAAAGAGGTTAAGAATGGTTATTATGAATCAATTCTTTATGTAATGATTTGTCAAAAAGACTTAAAAGACATTAGATTATATGATACAAGAACAACATCACAATTATTTAATTCTGATGTATTTGTAGGAGAAAAACAAGGTGATAAACAAGTTGAGGGTGATTTAAAAACACCTATAGGAGCTTATAGACTTACTAATAGAATAACAAATGTAGATCCATTTTATGGACCCTTAGCATTAGTTACTAATTATCCAAACCTTTATGACAAAAGTAAAGGTAAAACAGGACATGGTATTTGGATACATGGTCTACCATTAAATCAAGAAAGAGATGATTATACTAAAGGATGTATCGCTTTAGACAATACAAAAATTAAAAAACTAGATAAAAAAATAAATATTGATAATTCAGTTTTAGTAATAAGTGAAAAAAAATTAAGTACGGTTTCAAAAGATGATATGAGCGTTGTATTATCAAGTATTTTTAAATGGAGAGATGCTTGGGTTGAAAGTGATATCACTAGTTACTTATCGTTTTATGACAAAGAATTTAAAAAGTCAAATGGTCAATCTCTACAAAAATTTTCAAAATACAAAAAGAGAGTTTTTAGTAAAAATGAAAAGAAAAGTATTGAATTTTACAATATTAATATTATTCCCTATCCAAATGATTTAAATAAAAAATTATATAAAGTTATTATGGATGAAAAATATAAAACAAAAAACTATAAATTTAATGGTAAAAAAGAGTTATACGTAGAAGTAATAAATGGAGAAATTTCTATTTTAACAGAGAGCTAATCTCTGCTCTTTTCTCTTCTTCTCTCTTTTATAATTTAAATTTGTTTCTTAGAGTTACAAATTTTAAATAGAACAAAAACTTATAATAAACCCCTTGCAACTTTTCTTTATTTCATATAGTATATAAAATAGTATACACAATTTACATATTAATGTAATTGATAAAAAAGGAAAAATAATGGGATTGAAAATTATAAAATGGCTAATTTGGTTGGCTTTAGCACTTGTTTTATTTAATGTTGTAATTAATAATGCAAAAAGTCATTGTGAATGTGATAAAGAGCATGTAGAAGATGCTGTATCAAAAACTGCTGATGAAGCTAAAACAACAAAACTTGTTGTTGCAGATGTAAAAGAATCAACAAAACATGAAGAAGTTTCACATGATGAGCATAAAGTAGTTGCTGACTCTGTAGTTGTTGAACAACGAGCAAATTTAGCTAAAAATACAGATGCTAAAGGTTTTGGACCTCAATCTCCAAGAGATATTGATTCATTAACTGGAGAGAATAACAGAAAATTTATTACAGCTCCAGCTTATGAAGATATGAATCTTTGTAATATACATTTTCATAAAAATGCTGAACATAAAGGTGGAGAGTTTACGTCATACGCTGGAAATGGTGATGGTAAAGGATATTTAAGTGGATATAAATATGATGGTTCTTTAACAGTTTCAGAACTATTAGCGCCTGAAGGTAATATTTGTCCAAGTAAACATGGAGCTCTTCTTTCTGGAGATACTATAGAAGTTCATTATGTGCATTCTACAGCGAATGTAACTCCTGGACCAACATTAGGTTCTTGTTTAAGTGATTCGATTAAAAATCCTCAATTACGAGTTGAAACACAAGTTTATGTTTTAGTAAATGATAAAGATGCTCTTGATTTTAAAGAATTAACAAAACATGGAATTAAAAATGGTTTTAATCAAGCTTTAAATATTCCTGCTAATACAGGTAAACCTGTACAATATGCTGGATCTACTACTGGTCCTGGTTATAACGAAAAAGGTTCACCTTTCCAAGTATCTTGGAGTGTTCGTCCTAAAGTTGCGAAAGTAAATATTGATACAGTTGGAGAATGGTGTAAAGGTAATACTTTTAAAGAAGATCATGCTCACGGTGTAAGAAATCTTGTAATTAACCCTAAACTTCTTTCAACAATAGAATAACTTAATAAAAGGTGAGTCTCTCACCTTTTATGCTTTCCGACAATTCCATTAACTCCCTATCTGCACAACTTTAAATTGTAAACATAAAAATATGAAATTAAAATTTTAATAACACCTAGTATTTAAGTATAAAACGATAATATTTCAAATATAACTAAGGGATTAAAAATGATTTATAATATTTTTATATTTTCTTTACTATTCTCGCTAAACTGCTATTCTATGCAGGATATACCTCAAACTACTAATAATAAAAATGTACATTTACAAAAAAATAATTTTAAAAATGATATTGTTCAAAAGAATTTTATAACAAAAGAAACCATAGATTTATTTAAGAGAATATATGGAAAAAATGCAGTTGTTAGATTACTTTATATTGAACAGATAATCTTAGGTTTAAAAGATGCATCTTTGTATGAAAAACTTTTCACAATAGATCAACTAATAAATAGAATACATTTTATGCCAGATAATAAACAGTGGCATAAAAAAAACTACTGGGCGACCCCTCTTGAAATAATTGGCACTAATTATGGTGATACGGAAGATATGGCATTATTAAAATATGTATTGTTATTAAAAGTAGGAATAAATTCAAAAGATATTCAGATAATACAAAAAGATATCCCTTTTGACCGTAAACACAAACAATACAAAGAAAATATAAGTTTATTTTATTTTACAAAAAAGTACGTTCCTTTGGTTCTCGATTATCATTTTCGTGGTGGTGAAATCTATAAATATAAAGAACAATTTAACTTTACATATATCACTACATCATCAAATAAGGTATGGGATTTTATTTTTCATGAAGATATCAAAAGTACAGAAGTTGATAAAATATTAAATTATATACAAGAAACAAAAACACTTGATATTAAACAATAAACTTTATCATTTAATAAAATATATCTTTAAAATTATTTCTAATACGTATTTTAAGTCCACTACAAGATAAAAAGAGTAAAATCTGCCTAATAATTAATATAAGGAAATATGAATGTTAGATTTTGCAATTATCGGTGGAGGACCTGCTGGATTAACAGCTGGACTATATGCTACAAGAGGTGGATTAAATGATGTTACTATGTTTGAGATGGGTATGCCTGGTGGGCAAATCACTCAAAGTAGTGAAATAGAAAACTACCCAGGACAAATTGAAGTTGTTACAGGAATGGAACTTATGGATAAATGGCCAGAACAATGTAAAAGATTTGGTCTTAAGCATGAAATGGCAGAAGTTAAGCAAGTTACAAAAGCTGGAGAGGTTTTTACTATCACTTTAGGTGATGGTTCAAGCCAAGAAGCAAAATCTGTTTTAATAGCAACTGGTAGTGTTCCTAAACCAGCTGGTATCAAAGGTGAAAGAGAATTTTTTGGAAAAGGTGTAAGTACTTGTGCTACTTGTGATGGATTTTTCTATAAAAATAAAGATGTTGTTGTTTTAGGTGGTGGTGATACTGCTGTTGAAGAAGCAATCTTTTTAGCAAATATTTGTAAAACAGTTTATATCGTACATAGACGTGGTGAATTTAAAGCAAGTCCACACGAAGTAGAAAAACTAGAAAAATTTGATAACATCGTAAAAGTTATGAATCATACAGCTGAAGAAATTATCGGTGATGCTATGGGTGTAACTGGTGTTATCGTAAAAGATAAAACTACTGGTGAGACTAAAACTTTAGATGGTTTAGGTTGTTTTATATTTGTAGGTAGAAATATTTTAAATGATACTTTAAAACAAGAAGATGGATCATTTTTATGTGATACAAACGAAGCTGGTGAAGTTGTAGTAAATCTTAAGATGGAAACATCAGTTCCAGGACTATTTGCAGCTGGTGATATCAGAATCGATGCTCCTAAGCAAGTCGTAGTTGCAGCTGGTGATGGTGCAACTGCAGGTATCGGTGCTATCTCATACCTTCAATAAGAAAAGCTGTTTACAGCTCTTAGAGAGTAATAAAAAAGGGAAGAGATTTTATCTCTTCCCTTTTTTTATTGAATACAGAGTTTTAATATTTAAAGTTATAAATTTCTAAGTATTACATATACGAATGCACCGGTACCACTAAAGAATCCCAGAATAACAATTAGTAAACTAAAACTTAGTAATTTATGAGAAAATGAACGATACTCTATTTTTTGTATATTAGCCAATAATATATATAGTGCAATACTTGCAAAAATAATTACTAGAAAAAAACTTATAACAGCAAATACAATACTATTTTTAGAATGAGTTAAATGTGAAAAATTACCAAGGAAAGATGCCGTTAAAGCAATAATACCAACTGATAAAGCTGAAAAGTGTTTCAATAAGTCAATTGTAATTTTACGTTTTTCGTATCCAGGCATTATATTTTTCACTTCATTAGTTCCTTTTCAATATATTATATTCACTGAGTGCTTAAATAAGCAATAAAAAAGGGGAAGAGTTTTAGCTCTTCCCCTTTAGGATATAAGTATAAAAAGAAAACTATTTTCTTTTTACTGCTTTTGCATTTGGAAGGTCTGTAATAACACCATCAAATATCTCAGCTGCCATACCTACAGACTCGTGTAAAGTAGGGTGAGCGTGAATAGTAAGTGCGATATCTTCCGCATCACAATCCATCTCTAAAGCTAGTGAAATTTCACCAAGTAATTCACCTGCATTATCTCCAACTAAAGCTCCACCGATTAATTGGTGTGTATCTTTATCAAAAATAAGTTTAGTCATACCATCTTTAGAAACATCAGCTGCTAAAGCTCTACCTGAAGCAGACCAAGGGAAAGTAGCAACTTCGTAGTTAATACCTTGTTCTTTAGCTTCTATTTCAGATAAACCAGCAGTTGCAATTTCAGGGAATGTATAAGCAATACCTGGAATTTGTTTTGGTTCAAAAGTTACTTTGTGACCAGCGATAACTTCAGCTGCAACATGACCTTCATGAACAGCTTTATGAGCTAACATAGGACCAGCAATAATATCACCAATAGCAAATATATTTGGTACATTAGTTCTTAGTTGATTATCAGTAGCAATCATACCTTTTTCATTTACATTTACTCCAGCTTTATCTAAACCAAGATTTAGACCATTTGGAGTTCTACCCATAGCTACAAGAACAGCATCATAAGTTTGAGGTTCAGGTGCATTATCACCTTTGAACTCTACATAGATACCATCAGCTTTTGGAATGATAGCTTGAGTTTGAGTTTTGAACATAAAGTTAAATCTCTTCTCATTTGATTTTGTATAAATTTTTACAATATCTTTATCAGTTCCAGTCATAACTTGATTTCCTCTAATTACAACATCTACTTTAGACCCTAGTTTTTCATACACTGTACCCATTTCAAGTCCAATAATACCACCACCCATTACAAGTAGTCTTTTTGGTACTTCTTTCATCTCTAATGCATTTGTAGAATCCCAAATTCTTGGATCTTCATGTGGAATGAATCCCATTTTAGAACTTTGCGAACCAGCTGCAATAATACAATTGTCAAATTTAACTGTAGTTTGACCATCATCTTTAGTATGATTTACAATAACAGAATTTTTATCTAAGAACTCTGCAGTTCCTTGGATTACTGTTACTTTTCTCATTTTAGCCATAGCACTTAAACCATCAGTAAGTTTTTTAACTACACCTGATTTATATGCTGCAACTCCTGCGATATCAACTTCAGGTTTAGCAAATGTAACACCAGCATGATTAATATGCTCAGCTTCTTCGATAACTTTAGCTACGTGAAGAAGTGCTTTAGATGGAATACATCCAACATTTAAACAAACTCCACCTAAAGTATCATGTCTTTCAACTAAAACAACATCAAGACCTAAATCTGCACATCTAAATGCAGCAGAGTAACCACCAGGACCTGCACCAATTACTAGTACTTGACCTTTAACTTCACCTGCACCAGCATTAACTGTTGGTGCTGGAGTAGCAGTTGCAGTTTGTGCAGCTGGTGCTTCTTGAGCAGGAGCAGGTGTAGCTTCTGCCTCACCTGCAAGTTCGATTCTAGCGATTAAATCACCAGAATTTACTTTGTCACCAATATTTACAAGAATCTCTGTAATAGTTCCACCGTCTGTTGTAGGTACATCCATTGAAGCTTTTTCTGTTTCTAATGTAATTAGACCATCTTCTTCTTCAACTACATCACCAACAGCAACCATGATGTCGATTAAATCAACATCAGTGTCACCACCTAAATCTGGAATAAAAATATCTTTAATAGTACTCATTGTTACTCCTTATAAACTTAATAATCTAATGTCGCTTAAAAGCTTAGATAATGTTGTTGTAAATCTAGCTCCATCTGCTCCATCAATTACTCTATGATCATATGATAATGATAAAGGTAACATTAATGCTGGATCAAATGATTCACCATTCCATTTTGGTTTGATTTCAGATTTAGATAAACCTAAAATTGCTACTTCAGGAGCATTAATAATTGGAGTAAACTTAGTTCCACCAATTCCACCTAAAGAAGAGATAGTGAAACAAGCACCTTGCATATCAGTTGCTTTTAGTTTTCCTTCTCTAGCTTTAGTAGAAATTTCAGCCATCTCAACTGCAATCTCTTTGAAACCTTTTTTATCAACATCTTTAATAACAGGTACCATTAATCCATTTGGAGTATCAACAGCAATAGCAACATTGAAGTATTTTTTCATGATGATACTATCACCATCTGTACTTAATGAAGAGTTGAATTTAGGATGGATAGCCAATGCTTTTGCAACAGCTTTTACAACAAATACTAATGGAGATAATTTAAATCCATCTGCAAGTGCATTTTGTTCTTTTCTAAATTTCTCAAGTTCTGTAATATCTGATTCATCAAATTGTGTAATATGAGGAATAGAAACCCAGTTTCTATGTAATGAAGGTCCAGAAATCTTTTGAATTCTACTTAACTCAACAGTTTCAATTTCTCCGAATTTACTAAAGTCAATCTCTTTTAATTCTGGTAGATTAAATCCAAGTCCAGAACCAGCTGCAGTTGCAGGTTTATTTAGTTGTTCTTTAACGTAAGCTTTAATATCATCTTTTACAATTCTATTTTTTCTACCGCTTCCTTTAACAAAACCTAAATCAACACCAAATTCTCTAGCAACTTTTCTTACACTTGGAGAAGCATAAACTTTAGTAGCTTTAGTTGATAAAACTTTAGAGTTAGCTGGTGTTTCAACAACAGATGTTTTAGCCATAGCTTCTTGAATAGTTGATTTTGCTGGAGCTGCTTTTGGAGCTTCTGTTTGAACAGGAGCTGCAGTTTTTGCTGGAGTAGGAAGTTTATTTTCCATAACTACAGTTTTTGTCATTTTAGCGATTAAATCACCAGAATTAACTTTTGCACCAACTTCAACAAATAGTTCTAAAATTTCACCAGCAAAAGGAGCTGGAACATCCATAGAAGCTTTTTCAGTTTCTAATGTAAGTAAACCTTCATCAAATTCTACTGTATCACCAACATTAACCATAATGTCAATTAAATCTACGTCTTTATCTCCACCTAAATCTGGAATATAAACTTCTTCAACTACTGAACATATAGTTTGTTCATTTACAAATTGACAAGAGATCTCTGCATTTGCATTAGAAACTGCTTGTAATTCTGCTTCAGCACTTTTTAGATCTGAAGATGCAGGAGTAGAAACTGCAGCCGGAGCTGAAACTTCTTCTACAGGAGCTGCACTATCATCTTGTAATTCGATTCTTGCAATTAAATCACCAGAATTAACTTTATCTCCAATTGCAACAAGAATCTCTTTAATAACACCAGTATGTGTTGTAGGAACATCCATAGAAGCTTTTTCAGTTTCTAATGTAATTAAACCATCTTCAACTTCAACTGTATCACCAACAGCCACCATAATGTCAATTAAATCAACATCTGTATCACCACCTAAATCTGGAATAAATATATCTTGAATTGTACTCATTTCTTACTCCTTAGGCGTTTAATGGATTGATTCTTGTAGGATCAATATTGTGTTTTTTCATAGCTTCTGCTACCACTGATTTTTCAATTTTACCTTTTCTAGCTAATTGTGCTAAAGTAGTAAATACGATAAAGTCTGTATCAACTTCAAAGAAAGATCTTAAGTTTGCTCTTGAATCAGATCTACCGAAACCATCAGTACCAAGTGCTTTAAATGTACCTTTAACAAATGGTGCAATTTGTTCAGAATATGCTTTCATGTAATCTGTAGCAGAAATAATGATATTTTCATCATCTGATCCTAATACTTGATCTACATAAGAGATTTTATCTTCTTCATCTATATTTAATAAGTTTGATCTTTCTGTATCTTGTGCTTCTCTTGTTAATTCATTGTATGAAGTAGCAGAGTAAAGTTCAGAAGCGATTCCGTAATCGTTAGCTAAAATTTCTGCAGCTAATCTAACTTGTTCTAAAATAGTACCAGAACCTAATAATTTAACTTTATAGTCATTTTTAGCTTCATATGTTTTAAATTTATAAATACCTTTTAAGATACCCTCTTCAACACCTTCTGGCATTGCAGGTTGCTTATAGTTTTCATTTAATGTTGTTAAGTAGTAGTAAATATCTTCTTGTTTTTCGCCATACATTCTGTTCATACCATCTTGAACGATAACTGCAACTTCATAACCATATGTAGGATCGTAAGATACACAAGTAGGAATTGTATTTGCAATAATATGTGAATGACCATCTTCATGTTGTAAACCTTCACCATTAAGTGTAGTTCTACCTGAAGTTGCTCCAACTAAGAAACCTCTAGCTTTTTGATCAGCCGCAGCCCAACACATATCACCAGTTCTTTGGAATCCAAACATAGAATAGAAAATGTAGAATGGAATCATTGGACAATCATTGATAGAATATGAAGTAGCCGCTGCAGTCCAAGAACCCATTGCACCTAACTCATTAATACCTTCTTGAAGTACTTGACCTTTTTTATCTTCTTTATAGTAAGCAACTTGATCTTTATCTTGAGGGATATATTTTTGACCTTCGTTAGCATAAATACCTAATTGTCTAAACATACCTTCCATACCAAATGTTCTAGCTTCATCTGGAACGATTGGAACAATGTTTTTACCAACTTTTTTATCTTTTACTAAAAGATTTAAAATTCTTACAAATACCATAGTTGTTGAGATTTCTCTATCTCCACTTCCTTTTAGTACTGAATCAAATTTTTCTAGTCCTGGAATTTCTAATGCAGTAGAAAATTTTTCTCTTCTTTGTGGAACATGTCCATGTAAGTCTTCTCTATGTTTTTGCATATATTTATATTCTGGAGAATCTTCAGATGGTCTGTAGTATTTTAAGTTATCAACATCTTCATCAGAAATAGGGATATCAAATCTATCTCTAAATTGTCTTAATATACTTGTATCAACTTTTTTAACACTATGAGCAATATTTTTACCCTCAGCAGCTTCACCCATACCGTAACCTTTTACAGTTTTAGCAAGAATTACAGATGGTACACCTTTAGTATCTTGTGCTTTTTTATAAGCAGCGTATACTTTAACTGGATCATGACCACCTCTGTTTAGTTCCCAAATTTCATTATCACTCATGTTTTCAACAAGTTTTGCAGTTTCTGGGTATTTATTAAAGAATTTCTCTCTAGTGTATGCTCCACCTTTTTGTTTAAAGTTTTGATACTCACCATCAACAGTTTCTTCCATTAATTGAAGTAATTTTCCAGATGTATCTTTAGCTAAAAGCTCATCCCATTTTCTACCCCATACTACTTTAAGAACTTGCCAACCTGCACCTCTAAATTCACTCTCTAATTCTTGAATGATTTTACCGTTACCACGAACAGGACCATCAAGTCTTTGTAAGTTACAGTTAATAACAAATACTAAGTTATCTAAACCTTCTCTACCTGCAAGACCAATTGCACCTAAAGATTCTGGCTCATCACATTCACCATCACCCATGTAACAATATACTTTTTGCTCAGAACAGTCTTTTACACCTCTATTTGTAAGGTATTTTAAAAATCTTGCTTGATAAATTGCTTGTATTGGTCCAAGACCCATTGAAACAGTTGGGAACTGCCAGTAAGCTGGCATAAGTTTTGGATGTGGATATGAAGATAATCCATCAGCAAATGCTTCTTGTCTAAAGTTATCCATTTGAGCTTCAGAAAGTCTACCTTCTACGAAACTTCTTGCATATATACCCGGAGAGATATGCCCTTGGTAAAATACTAAATCTCCACCATCTTTTGGATTTGGAGCTTTGAAAAAGTGATTAAAAGCAACATCATATAATGTTGCAGATGATTGGAATGATGCAATATGACCACCAAGATCTAAATCTTTTTTAGATGCTCTTAAAACCATTGTTTGTGCATTCCATCTGATAATAGATCTGATTTTTCGCTCTAAATCTCTATCACC
>ENA-ORXI01000988-ORXI01000988.1-sediment-metagenome-genome-assembly--contig:-NODE-988-length-23113-cov-13.189009_pt1 | contig 23113 bp, 18 predicted proteins | sample MGYA00237861_ERZ511468 | MGnify/ENA primary metagenome ERZ511468 (study PRJEB26299, sample SAMN06266213) | sediment metagenome | isolation source: Hudson Canyon methane seep mesocosm | place...
AATTGGTAGACACCCGAGACTTAAAATCTCGTGTCCGCAAGGGCGTGCCGGTTCGACCCCGGCTCCAGGCACCATTTAAAATCAATAAGTTACATCCTTTCTAGTATTTATTCCCATATTATTTAAATTATTTTATTTTCTCGGTGCACATCTGGTGCGCATCATTTGTAGTTTGATTTATATTCTATATATAAACTAAGCTTATAAGATTGTTGAAGCCTTCTTATTCTAGCTCTTTCTTTTTAAAAATTACTTATAGATTTAACTCAAAGTGTGAGTTATGCCATTCCAACTTGAGTTCCCCTAAATTGTAAGCCTAGAGTCAACACCATTCCGTATACACCTTGTAATTAAACGCACAGTAAACCCTAGCTTAGCTGCACTACTATGCTTATCACTTGATGTTGGCTCAATAGCCAAGAGAATAGCTACCAAGCTCTACAGCGACCACCAAGAGTCACTCTACTGTGGGTGCACCTACCGAAGAAGCAAAAGAAACTAGTTCCAGACCTCGACTCATGCGGCTATGAGCCTAGAAAACAAGCTAAACGAGCCAATCGCATTGAATGGGAATATGTTGTGCCTGCGTGGGCGTTTGGCCACCAACTCCAATGCTGGCAGGACGGAGGCAGAAAGAATTGTAAGAAGACCCCAGCCTTCGCTAGAATGAAAGCTGATCTTCACAACCTAGTTCCTGCTATCGGAGAGGCTAACGGTGACCGTTCTAATTACTCTTTTGCCATGCTGGAAGGTGAGACAAGAGCATACGGTTCTTGTGATTTAGAAGTAAATTTTAAAGCACGCAAGGTGAAGTAAGAGGCAACATAGCCTGAACGTACTTTTACATGCGCGACCAGTACGGACTGAAGATCAGCAAGAAGCAAACACAGCTATTCAATACTTGGAGCAAGCTGGACCCTGTAGGTGACTGGGAAGCCATTAGGAATGAACGAATAAAAGAGATACAGGGTAATACAAATGCTTATGTGGCTGAGCAAGCACAAGCAACCCAGCCTGAAAGTTAAAGCCTAGGCCCTTCTTAAAGGTCTAGGAATAACTTCTAAGCCTTACCTGCAGCTTTTCGCTCTGTATAGCCTTTCTAACCTGAAATGGATCACGCTATGAGTGCTCAGGTTATATCACCATAGTGGTTAGGTCCAGCCCCATGGCAATCTGCTAGTGGTTCCATATATACATCCCACCGTGTTTCAATTACATCATCCTCTTCCTTTGATTTGGTCTCTGGAATTTTCAGTATATGTATACGCTGAGATATGTGTGTTATTTCTGTTGAGGTCTTATCTGTCCAGACTTCTTTATACCTGTCGAGACGCCAAATGCCAAATTTTTTCGCCAGCTTATGCTTGGCAATAATTTGTAGCGCAGCTATTAGTATTAGGCTCTGATGCGGAGTTAAGGCCTGCATGTCACTGCCCGATTGGTAGGAATACAAAAGCTCAGATTTATTTCCAATGGCCCACATCATAGGTTGAGCGTCAGTAGATTCAGGCGTATTTGATTGGACTGGCCGTATAAGCATTTCATCCGAATGTTGAATATATTTTTCTACAAATAATTCGCCTGGAAGCAGGTCAAAGTGTTTATGGAGCAGGTTGATACCAAACAGGTTTGTGACATTTGCCTCTTCGAATAAATCTCTTAGTTCGTCCCACAATACTTGATAACTACGGACGCAAAACGGAGAAACTTTACTTATTTCAATAAAATTATTGAACAATATTGTCATGATATTCTCCTGCTATAAGATTGGGATTTTAGACATAAAAGTGTATTAGTCGGAATTATTAATAAGTCCAAACCAATAAAATCTCATTTTTCTTTTTTACCTCCAAAAATATCTATCAAGAAATATTCTACTTTACAACAAGTTGAGGTTTGGTAACTGTTCAAAAGGAGCCATATAGAATATTATTCACGAGACCCTTTTGGCTCAAAACAGCCCACTCCACTTCTACCTATTTTTACACTCAGTTATTGCATGTATAAGAATATAGATTGTTTTTGTTCTTTTGCTAATATTAGATTAGAAGTTTAACTCAATACTTTAGAGCGGCAAACCTTATATCTGAAGGTTAGACAGCACAGTGGCATAACCGGCCTAGAGAGCCGGATCTAAGGTAGCATCAGCCACCAACTGGGGTCATAAACATGTTTGCGATTAATGACTGTAAGACATATCTCACGCCACTTTAAGAGATATCCTACATACACTCATCAGCCATGTATTTAACATACGCCTCGCAACTCGCAGAAATGGATAGCTTATGGATTAGCGGTTCTGCTGAATGGATGCCTAGTTGCCGCGACACCTGCCAAGTGGTGTGACTACCAGGGAGAGAACTGGACCACCCCACCTCCTAGTACCACCTTCACTATCCTCCATCCACTCAAGGCACAATAATCGGCCATGGTTATACTCAGTTAATTAGTAATCTTTACCTACAACATTGAAGCGTAAAATAGGTTCCCTTTTGGGGTATGAAACGGATTTGTAGGTAACAAAAAAGCAAGATCGGGCTGAGTTGAGCGGGAGGGTACGCTGGCTCTTTATAATAAGGGGGTTCGACTTTAAACGGTTTCTTTCTCAGTATTTGAAAATGCCCTTGAGACTGCTTAATTCAACTCAGTAATTAACTGATCAACAGCAGCATCTAAAAAAAATTATGAGGATTTTCTGGCAGGCTTTGCCGGTGTCGGAGGAACCATAATTAATGCAACCCATTGAAAGGTCCGGAGAAGCCACGTTGGGGAAAAACCACCTAGCCACAAGGCGTCACTCACTTCAGATTCTAAGTTGGCCAACTATCGGCCGAGGCTAATATGAATGGTCACCCCTTCCATTAGCCTCGGGCATAAGTGCTCGTTGCTCTATTTCTCCTTGGGCAGTCTCGGACGTAGGTCCCAGATGTGTACAGCTAGTGCGACAGAGCCCCCCATAACTTCCTCAATGCGTTTCGCTTCGTCTCGAAGTAAAGATTCCAGCTCGGTTAATCCGATGCGCTGTTTACTGTCCGGATGTTTCCATGCTCGATCCTTCTTCAGTGTTATGAGCAGACACCCTGACCGGCTGTTCTCGGCCGCCATATACTTCTTGACCAGTTGGTCATAGATCGTATCACGCAAATCGCGGGCTGTCCGGGCATCAGCAAGCTTGAGTTCGATCACCGCTTCATGGTCGGAAACCACGGAACGCAGACGAATATCCGTCTCCTTTTCGTCAGCCGTAACGGCCTCTTGGTCTACCTTATAAAGTCCATTTGAGGCGTGACTCAGTTCCCGCGCGATCTCACGACGCATCACCCTCTCTTCGGTAATACCTGCCCAAGCTTCCCTTGGCGACGAGTCGCGTAGTAGCAGGTCATCAAGATCTGCAAGACGATCACACATTATAGTGAACATCATCTCATTGCTGGAGGCAGGTGCTTCGCCTGATTTGTCGAGTGCAACGGCCTGTGTCTCATCGAATACAACTGAATCGATTTCCTGGGCCCAATTCTCCTCAGCAACAGCGATAATACGATCCTTAAAATGTACACACAATGGATCATTGGCCATTTCCAGCTTCGCTGCCCAGCCTTCTTCACCTTTCGCATCTAACAGCGTGCTCACGATTTCGTTTCGAGCACACTCAGCATTATCCCTGGTATCTGGCGAATAGCTGCCCTCGTGCTCGGCATCATCCTCACGTCGAACATGATTGTATGCGAGGCGAAGAAGTCGCAGGAGAAAATTCGGCGTGAATGCAGCATCCTTTAGATTTATCGCATCATGACGATCACCGTAGAGAACACTGAATAATGTAACTGCTTCACTATGCTCTCCTGGTTCGATCGTTCGGAGCCGATCTTCAGTTGCAGCTATACCTAGCTCTGGGTCGATCCGCATGAGCGTCGGAAGCCAAACATAAATAAGTTCATTAGGTAGGTTCTCTTTGAGACGCTGGAGTGTGACGGAGAGCAGGTGCGAGCGCACATCTTCGTCACCATACTTTAACAACGCACCGATCATCTGTCGAAGGAGTCTGGCTGTGCCTGCAAGGCTGTTGGCGTCATCGATGCGATCTCCATCTTCATCCAGCCAAGCCAGAAGACGAGGAATAAATACTCTGGCAACCGAGCTCGGTGCATTGCTGATATTCTGCAACAGTATCGAATAATCGTGCGTATCAGGTTTCCTTTCCAGCTCCCAACTCAGTTCGTTGCCAAGTATTGCATCTACGGATGTTGGATGGGCATTGACAAGACTTTCCATCCAATGAGGCAATCCGCTGAGTTCGATGGGGACGTATCGTGCTGCAAGTTTCGCTTCTTCTTCACTTAGGTCGCCAGCCCATTCAGGGTCTTCGGCTTCGGCGTAGATTGCCGCCAGTCCGAGTTGCCAATGGACGAGATAGGTGCCGCGCTCATCTTCTGGTCTTTCGCTCGCAAGGGAGGGACGATCTTTGCGCCAGATACTCATCAGAGTGCGCCGTAATCGATCGGCCGTCACTTTTCCGAATTGCTCTTCGATAAAACGTCGGTTCCACCCTGATGCTCGGCTATCCTCACCATCTTGACTCATTGCACGCCAGAGATTCCAAACCGTGTTTTCACTGTGTTCGGATGAGAAGGCCTTCTCTGGGTGTTGTGCAACCTCCCGCCAGAACTGAATCCAGCTCGCCCGGTTCTTTGCATTCCGCCTCTCTCGTTGTTTTTTTTGCTCAGCCTCCTTCTTCTTCCAGCGCTCACTCTCCTTATCGTGTTTCGATGGCTTCAGGCTCTCATTAATCGTGACAACAAGGTTTGTTTGGTCGGTGACGAGCTGTTTCAGATCTGACACGTGATCTCGCCAATGCTCAGGGTTTGGTGGAAGGCTCATCGCCGCCTCCAAAAGCATGGCTCGATCGTTGGCGGCACAAGCCGTGTCGCCGAGAGCTTCTTTAATCCACGGCAGATCACGATCAGCATGAAGCTTGACAGGAGAATCATGCAATATGATTTCCGCCAAGCGCTTCCAGGGATCGGCGATGACATGGAGAGATTGCACCAAGGAATCCTCTGACCAGAATAGACGGGCATTCTCTTCAGCGTTGAGTGCTGTTAGTCGCTCTTGAAGCTCCCTAGGCACTTCATCGTTGCTGTATTCGCGATGGTGAAGGCGCAGGGCAAGGACACTCGCGTGAAACCAGTCATCGTTCTTGCTCACCTCAAGCCCACGCACGCAAGTCGCTGCCAATGTACTGCTCAGATGTGGGCGGTCGCTAACAATGTGGGGCCATTTATTTCGCCAGTGGAGTCCGGCAGAAACTAGTTCTACCAGTCCGTCGCGGAGCGCCTTGAGACTCTGCGAATCAAGTTCAGCACTCTCGATCAGACGTGGCAGGTGCCAGCTAAGGTCGCCGACAATACGTTTCTTCTTTTTCAACCAACCCAACGCCTGACAGAGCCGCGTTACAGAAAGGTCACGTGGAAACATCCTCAAGATGGCCCCGTACGCGATTTCGTCAGACCAGAGATCATCACTAACAGCTACTGCGCAAGCAATATCCTTGAGTCTTGGATCTTCTAGCGCCACCATCGCGTCGAGAGCGATCAACCGTTCTCCTATCGACGTTTCTGGATTACAAGCGACTCCATGCGCAACGTCGGCGCATTCGCCAATACGTCCCATTTCCATGAGATAGAGAAGGGTTCGCCGAACATCGGGATTTTCGATACCCATACCCCAGAGTCGGATGACTTCGCTGGCCAACTCCGGTGAAGCGAAACGGTGGATTTGGATATGAGGAACTTTCAATCCACGCCAACCGCCCTGACCATAACGCTCGACGTACGCGCGAAGCGCTTGGTTGCGCTGCATTTGAGTCAGTGATTCAGGGTCGCCTTCGTCGAGCAGTACGGCGGGCTCGTGGTCTCGGGTCATCTCGAAGATTCCATCATCCATGAGCGCTAACCAACCGACCACAGCTCGTTTCGATGGACGTATAACTGTCCTACCCTTAGTCTCCGCAAATATCAGTCTCTTGAGAGCGCGGAAAGGCATGCCGCGATCACGGAGTGCCCGAAGACGCAGCGCTGCAAGATATTCAGCGACAGAGCGGTGGTGAAAACGCACGCGCCCATAAGTAGAAAACCCGAATAACGGCCGCTCAAGCAAAGCTTTGCGCTCCTTTGGTTTCCAATCCGACAAGATGATCGCCGGATCGAGGGCTGCCTCATCCTCAACGGCGTCAGACGCTACGCTGTGACGGATCGTCAGTCTGCGAGTGACGTACATCGCAAGCGCTAGTCGGCTAGCCCCCTCAATGGCTTTATCAACGGACAGCTCAGCGGGCTCGGGTCTGTCGTCCCGTGGCTGTAACTTGATACGCACATTGGCCGCTACTTGATCGCAATGAGTCCGGATACGCTTATGTTCTCGCCAGTCTGCGCAGAGCTCGATCAAATCCTGGGGGCGCCGTGCAAACTCCTGCGCATTCCGTCTTTTCAAGTCGTCCAACAACGCCGCAGGATCCTTGACACCTTGAGCCTGCGCTAATTCGACAATCTGGGTGTCCGATAGCGGCATCAGCGCTACCGTTCGCCAATCAGGAGCATCTGCTGCATCCCTGTCTTCAGCTTGCCGATTCTGGTGGTCGCGCATCGCTAACCTCGCGAAAGTCTCTTCACACGGCTCCGCCAAAGGCGTCAGGGGAACGGGCAGCAGACGGCGCACAAGCTGCTCGTCGAACGCTATCGGTCGCGTTGTTATGACTATTCGAGCACGGCCTAGCTGGCTGGCAATGCCTTTCTTCAAGCGCTTGAGGGCTTGCTCGAATGATCCCAAACTTAATTTCAATTCGTCGATCGAGTCGAGGAAAAAGGTTGCAACATCGGATTGCGATGAAAGCCAGGCGTCTAGGCGAGCTTCCTCTTCACAATCGAGCATGCTACGAAGATCCGCTGATGCCAAGGCCGCCAACTCAACGAAGAACGCAGGTTTCCCTTCATCCCATAAGCGCTGAGTTTGTTCTCGGCACTCATATGTCTTGCCAGCTCCGGCTTCTGAGATTATCAGTACTCTCTTCGATCGCAACAGATTGTTCCATGTTGTGCCTCTCGACCAGCCCAAGCTGACCAAAAAAGACTGGTTATCTGCCTCGGCGACTTTGCCCTCTGGTATGTTTTGAAAAGTTCTTTCGATCATTGTTTTTTTTCTAAATTGAACAGGGTACAGCATACCGAGTCACCAGCGATGCTTCGTTTTACGCCTTAAGGGTTTAAGTCCTGAAACTTTAGTTTCCGCTTATGGACGTTTTCAGTAGATACTAACTTATAAATTAAGGTAGGTCAGCAAAGTCCTCTGCTGGCACTTGCTGCCCATTAGTTCGGAATACAGAGGGGCGGTAAAGGCGAAAATCCTGAACTTGATCAACAAAAAGGTTTTTCTTTCTATGATGTGTGCTTTTACTTCGGTAAGGTAAACTTCCAGCTTCAAGACTTACAAAGCCCTTTGCCTTAGTAACACTGATTGGAGAGTCTATGCGGTTCTTTTCATCCATGCTAATAAAGATAAAGAGAGATTTCTTCAAAAGAGATAATCAACTCGGTAAGCGAGTATACATAGCGTTCGACGAGCAAGCGATTATCAACCCTGATGACACTGAAGTAGTAGGGGGCGTGGGCCCCTGTAAGTCAGACGAAGAGGCGATCCGTGAGTATCGTAAACACTGGGGCGATGTCACGGCCGCGCTTTACTCGTATGTCCAGACAGGCTGGGAGATATCCGACAGAAAATTCGTCGCTTTCATCTCTCCTGCGAACACGGTAATCGGCGGCAAGGATGGAAGTTAACCAAAGGTTTAGCTATAACTGTAAATGAGAACCATTTGCATCACCTTCTTGCGACTAAAAGTAGGCTCCTTTTTGTAAATATGCAGGACTTCAGGACCGCTAGAAAGCTGGATCGGTCTGGGCTGGGGCGGGGCTACACTGGCTAGATATGGCAAGAGGGGTTCAGCATGAACTGGTTTACAGCCGTAGATATAATAATTAAAAATCAACCTTCAAGAAGTCTGGATTTGCCACTTTATAGACCTTCATGCTGTCTGGACTAAGGTTCTCCAGAGTTCAATAGCAGACGTTGAATCATATAAATTACCTGCCCAGCTCTTGTTAGAGTCTTATGAGCGCTGTTTCCGTATAATTCGATCTTCTGTCACTAAAAAAACGATTGGGTTTTTCATAGTATGAGTTGATTGTGATCGAAGGAGTGATATAACTATTTGTTTGTATGCTGTATTTTAGTTAGCCCTTAATACATAGACATAACAAAATGGCTTTAGTAGAGTACGTAATAATATATCGACCTCTACTAGTTATACGGAATCCGTCTAATAGAATGTTAGGCATTTAAATGGAGTTTTACTTTGACCAATGAACATGAAATTACTAAATCCGATAGTTACTTAGCGGATATAGAAGAAAAAATTAGTGTTATACAATCCAAGATAGATTACAAACAAAGCAAAGCGAGTGATGTTCTTTTAATAATTGTTTTATTAGCTAGCTTCTTCTTTATCTTTTTCGGAAAAGACTTCCTCTCTTTAGCCGGTATTACCAGTGGTAAACTCTTTGAGTATGCTTCACTTTCCGGAATTGCAGCTCTGTTCTATTTTGGGCTTATTTATGCAATTATTTTAGCTAAGAGCAGTCAAAGGAAACAAAGTTTACGCGAGGAGTTGGTAAGTTTAGAGGCTAAGAAAAATATTATCAGGCCAATTGAAAATGATGTTGCACCAACGTATTTCGACAGATTGGTAGATATTAATGTAAGCAATTTAAGCGATTATTACAGGATGGTTAAAGAACATACAGATAAGAGCTTTTTAGCCTCAATAAGCGCTGGTTGTATTGGTTTTACACTTATTATTACAGGGTTGATTATTGGCTTTACTGACTTTGAAAACTCAAAATCAATAGCATTTTTATCTGCAGGTTCAGGTGTGATAGTCGAGTTTATTTCAGGTGTGTTCTTCTACTTATATAATAAAACCACACTTCAACTTAAAGGTTACCACGATAGTCTTGTTAACATACAAAATGTCTTGTTATCGTTTAAAATAATTGAAGATACAACTGATTCAAGTACTAAACTGGAAATGACTAAATCAATGATTGCGGCTCTTAATAAAAATGCCTAACAAAGCAAACCACAATCGCCCACAAAGTAACGTGGGCTGGACTTCGCTATCGCTCAGCCGGTGTTTGCGGCGTTAGGTTTAAAGGGAAAAAGGATACTTCATGCTAGCAGCACTGGACTCATTATCGAACAACCCTCTTATTGTATTGGGAAGCTTTGCACTGGCTATATTAGGGATGTTGTTAGCTGTATTTATCTTTTTCCGGTCTCAAAGGAACAAAACACCATGTTTCGATCGAGTTAACAATACGATTATTGAAGGATTACATAAATCACTTGATGGGCTTGAGGTTCACTACAAAGGTTCCGCTCAAGAGAGAGTTACAGTAACCAAGTTGTTATTTTGGAACCAAGGTAGAGACACCATAGACCGAAGTGATCTAGTGGAAAAAGATAAATTAAGAGTTGTCTCGCCTGATCAAGTAGAAGTCCTTGATATTAAAATAATCTATACTAGCACAGAGTCATGTGCAGTTGAGTTGGGTGAACAGACTAATGAGGGTGAAGCCACCTTTTTCCCTATTACTTTCGACTTTTTAGATCACAAAGATCACTTTGTTATTCAAATAGTACACAATGGTAGCTCTGATAAAGATTTCTCTATAGAAGGTAAAATAAAAGGTGTTAAAAACCTTTTGAAACCTGATGTTATAAGGCATCCTAAAAGTAAATTACAATCCACACTTAAAAAATTTTTACCCCTCTCTGCACCGATGGAGCAACTAATTGAAAACCCTTTTTTCATGAAATATTTTGGCTCATTAATTTACTTGGCTTTCGCAGGTATTGCGGTTTGGAATTTATTTATTGGAAATACGGCATGGTATGTATGGCTAGCAGGCATATTTTTTATTATCATCTCGCTTGCACTGTACTTTGGAGTTCGCCACATACCACCGATGAAAATCTAACCAGTGCATCTTGTCGGACTTGGGCTACTACCCGCCCTCCCAGACCCAACCCCCTATGCAAGAATAGTTACAAAGAATTTAACTGCCATTCCTTGTAAATATCAGGCCCACTCAGCCACTTCAGGGCATCACTGAATGCAGAAGCGTGTGAGTAGAGGTGTACGCCTTTATGTCTCATGCGGTAACTCAGCCTAGAGACTGGGACGAGGTCGCCATCGGGGTACACTAGACAGCGGCCTCTGGCCACAACTAGAGAGTGATCTCTAGACCAATTCCCCGTGCTGCGATATTTAACCTGTTCAGCTAATAGCTGTACTCCAGTCTCAGCTACTGCAAATTCAGTATTTGGCTCACCTATGGAAGAGTCATTAATACGATAATGTAGATCGAACTGGGATAATACAAAGAGGCTAAGATAGGTGTTACCTGGCAGCCAATCTAGAACCGGTGGTGCTGATCACTATCACTGGGTCGATACATTACCTCTAAATGTTCGCGTAGTTAGAGCGCAAATGGAGTAGGTGTTAACAACACACAAGCTTGTTTACAGTAGGTTGCCCAAGGGGAGGGGTGCTCCCCCATTAAATGTATATAGTGTATATGGTGTGTATAGTGTAAACAGTGCAACACTCAGAGATGATAGGCCCTCCAGCCCTTTGGGATCGTATATAAGGGGTAAATCGAAGGCCACTATCGACACTGTTTACACTTCACAGGGGAGTGGGTCGAGTACATCAAAGTCCGTGAGTTCATTAATTAGAAAATATTCTTTTCGATTATTCTTTGAACCCTTTTTGTAATCCCATTCATTACCTTTGTATTTCTCCCGTATAGTTGTCACGGTTCGATACCCAACCCCGTGCTCCTTGCAGTACTCATTGATCTCCCGTGTGCAGAGATGGCCACTTTTAATAGCATCTTTGATGATACCAACACAGTAGTCATCTTCTTTTGTTTGTTTCTCTGCATTGCGAACCTTTAGCGTGTCAACGAATTGTTCTTTTCGAGAAACAGTACGGTCTGGGCTGATAATGAAGGTCATCTTATCCATGTCGCAGCGCTTCTTGTCTGGGTCTGTACTAACGAGGATAGAGCCGTCCTCCTGTTTGTGTGGGATGAGATAAACCAATTCATCACAATCAGCCCTTATATCGCCTGTCCCTTCGTATACTGGTCGACCGTCACTATCTTTGTATTTGTTGGTGTGGGCTAAACAAACGACTGTCATGCCTTTGGTTGTAAGGCTGCGTAATGTTTTGAGCAGCTCCTTAGCTTGGCTTTTGTTAATTACATCAGTCATCTTCTTCAGCGTGTCGAAGATAAACACAACGTCGTTGTAGTTGCCTGGCACTGCATTCATCCCCCTAAGCCTATCCACTACATCTGACATTGATTGCCCAACTTTCATATCTGGTAACAGTAGTTCAAAACCGCCTGTTTTCGCCATGCTGTAATAATTTTTCGCATCTCCGCCAGATACATCGGCATTGACGTAACAAACATGCATACCATTCAAGGCCATTTCCTTGGCTAAATGCACAAATATCGTCGTCTTACCGGCGTTCGGCTCTGCACAGAAAATAGATAAGTGTCCTTTTACGACCATATTCTCTACTGCCCACTCGGGATCTTGCATCTCAGCTACCTCTTCATCCGTTACAGTAAAGTCATTGATCCAAGCAAGCGGGTTACTAGTATCTATAGCGACGATTGGCTTTATAGGTCTATCGTCGGAACGGTTCCAGCAGCGACGAAAATAACGCATATCTTTGTCGTGAAAGTGCTCAACCGCACCGCTTTCCCGAAGATCATGGTCTACTAACAACGTTACAGCTTCGGAATAAGTAAAATTACGATTCTTCAACATTGCGATCAAGCTCATATCGTACCCTGATCGCGACTTATCTGTTAAACCAGTTAAACCACCATCCCAACGGACTCGTAAATAGGCATCTTCTCTAAGTAATTGCTGTAAGCGACAATTAGAATCTCTAGCCTCTTGGTCACTCGGTGGAATATAAGCTGGAGTGATTGGCCTAGTTTCTACTACGCGCTTAGCGGCCCGACTAGCACTGGGCTTGATTGGGGTAAGGGACTGAATGAAATCTTCAGTCATGACTCTATCGCTTAAGTGGATTACTGATGCGGTAGTCCTGATAGGGTAACCCTTCTTTAGTTTTGTTTTTCCAGAATAGTTAATAGTTCCTGGCAGCCGCATAATCCTATCAGCGTTGTGCGTACCCGTGTCTCCTCCATACTGTGTAATCAGACGCTTGTTGATCTCCTCACCTTCAGTGATGCACAGAGGTTCAGGGTGGCGCCAGAATGCACCCAGACCATTACCTGAATCGACCGCTGAGGTTGCTGTTGCAGAAAGTTCCTTTAGTGCAGCACCAAGTAGGCGTTCGCGTCCTAGTTTATACCCCTCAGAGCAGTCGGGGTCTACATCAAGGTGAGCGTACTCGATACAGGCTATATCAGATTTACACGGCTTTTTGTTGATCTTGCTGATGACAGGATTAACGGTAAAGTAAACGTTCTGACTATTTCCATTCTTTTGATTGACCCAATCTAATGCCTGATTAACCTCGGCCGGCATCAAGAAAGTAGCGCCCGAAGGCGCTTCTCCGTTTGGGCCGAATGCGACTAAGTTCTGTAGCCCCTTTGGTCTGTGTGAAAGTAAGAACTTTTCCAGACTGAGCTCACTCTCGAGCTTTTGTGATTCTTGTTGCACTACCATGCCCCTGTCTCCCTGAGAACATCATGAATGAAATTGTCTCCTTCGGTTGGATCTGGTAACTCGCCTAGGTTGTAGTGCTCCTTGAGTAACTCTGCAATGCCTATGTCAGAACCAATTTTGCTAAGGCATGTTTTATCTAGAGGTAGTACCGTCTTAAGGTATATCGAGTTTTTAACTCGTATAAGCACTATCCCAAATATCATATTTCCACTGTTGTGCAGACTCCCGTTCACTAGCTCTCCACGAAAATGCGGGCGAAGTAGAAAACAGCGATAGGGATGCTCTTTAAACCATGCGATATCTGCATCACATAGTGCGCGGGAAATGGTCGGATCAAAATCCGTTTTTTGAATGCTTAGGTCAGCCTTTTTCGACCCAAAACTTTCTAGAGTGTATTTGCTATTAGCTTCGTACACTCTAATTATTTCAGCAACTGGTAACTCGGGGCAGTTATTACTACGGCTCGTGGTTTCTATCCAATCTATAGAGTCGGAACTTTTCTTAAGTGTGTTACAATTTTTCATTGCTGATTTTTCCTGTGATTTAAAGTTGGCATAGGGAGACGCTTACTTTCACTTGCCGGTTTAGGTGGCGTCTCTCGTCCTGCTAGTATTAATAAGTAAAACTCTCCTCTTAGGTTACTCACGCTGAAATCTCACAGGACCTAAGCCAATCCATTACTTCTTGACGGTGGTAGTAGATACGCCCTCCAAGCTTGTAGTGGGGAAAAGGTGAGGTACGATTCAAGCGTTTATTTGCTAGGGTATTTACTTGGAAACCGGAAATGGATGAGGCTTCCTTAGGGGTTATTCTCTGATCGGGGGTGAGGGTATAATTAGACATATTTGTCTCTCCGAATTAATGATTGCTAATGATTCGGAGTGATTATCTATGATGACTTATTGTATTAGTAGGGTGGCTTGTAGGTACAAGTCACCCTATTTTTTTAGGCGTTTTTGTGACTCTTTAATTCTGTTGATTATAGTTTCGTCATCAAGGCCATTGACTAGACCTTCTTCTTTTAAGTGCTGCATTGCCATGTCCATAAAAAATTTCTTTTTAGGAGGCTTCTCTTCATTCAATTCATAGAATGCTTTAGTGCCAAGTGCCCGGCTAACTATATGGTCGAAATCATGGTTTATGTCATATCGTCCGTTCAAACCAAATGCTTCTGTGATGCGTTCAGGGAGTCTCCGGTCTGATATCTTTAGTTCATCCAATACTTTAACTAAAGCCTGACCTATAAAGAATTCGGGCTCATTAGTATGGTCGAGTATAGGAGGGTGTTTTTCGAGGTATTGCTCTATAAGGCCCACTGAATAGCTTTTTTTGCCGTCTAATGCCTCGCATAACTCTCTGGATAGTTCGACATCTTCACTGGCTACTTGAGGTATGATAGTTTTTTTACGCATGTTATTTTGTCTCTTTCAATATTGCTTTTGTACGTCCTGCAGCTTCCATAAATGCTGTTTGTATTCGCTGGCTTGCTGTACGAAGCCGGTTAAGGTTCACTATGATATAGCCGGCAGTGACATCGTGTTCCTGACTCTTATGGTTCGATAGTCTTTTTAATACTAGGTAAGATAAATCGATTGATTCTCCCATGGTTAAAAAGGTTCTTCTTAAATCATGACGTGAGAAATGATAGCCAGTCTCTTTAATTACCTGATCTCGTGATGGTCGAGCATCGCCAGCAATTGGGAATACTTTTCCAGCCTTCTTCGCTCGGGCGCTTAGAGAGGAGGTCAAATAGCTGGGCAAAGGTAGGGTTACGCTTTCTCCATTTTTGGTATCAGGTAAAGTAAATGTATTGGTACGGAAACAAACATTATCCCAAGTAAGAGAGGCTGCTTCGGTTTCAGCTCGGACCCCTGTTAGTAGTAAGAATTGATAATATTCTCTATCGATGGTGGGGAGCTTTGCCACTGCATCGAACCATGCACCAATAACCTCTCTTGGTAGGTGGCTCTTCTTACGTCCATATTTCTGTTGAATCTTTTGCTCAGTAAGAATGTTTACTGGGTTTTCCAAAAACAGTCCGTCTTTCTTGTATTCGACACGAATGAAGTTGAATAGGGCGCGTAGTACCCGCATAGCTGCTCCCGCTTTTTTGCCTCTTTCGCTGTTAACTTGTTTAACTACTTCTTCTGTAATTAGGATTAATGGTTTTTCTAGGTAGTCACCAAAACTAAACGCTAGCCGTTGTTGGTAATCCAGTTTGGTGGATGCCTTCATGCTATCGCCTTTGTGTTTACAATAAAGGTCGATTACATCTTGTAGGGTTATAGATAACTTTTCGTCCTGTTCAGTTTTTGTTTTATGGGCACCAGCGATATCGCTCTGAGCTTGCTTTTCGGCGCGTTTCTGTTCAGTGGGGTCAATGCCATGCTGGATTTCTGAAAGCATACGAGTCATTAGCTCCCTCGCTGTACTTACTGCCATAGCAGGGTATTTTCCATTAGGGATAGCTATTCGCTTAGACTTCCCGCCAACGGTAGCAAAAACAGCAAAGCTCTTGGTGTCATTACTCGTAACAGTGAGACCCAGGTGTTTGTTTGATTCATCACGGTAATAATCGCGCCCTTTTTCTGGTGCTTGTATTTTATCTATTGCCGCTTTAGTAAACTTGATTGTCTGCGTGCTCATCTCTGTGATACCTTCGTGGTGCACATTTGGTGCGTATAATATAGTGATAACTTGTGATCATTTCAAGTCACTATATATCACTGATATTCACTAAAAGGCAGGTAAAACACGGTGTTGAGCGTTGTATGTGTATGAAAAGGCTATGTATTAATTAATGTCTTTAAGAGACTTAAAATCTCGTGTCCGCAAGGGCGTGCCGGTTCGACCCCGGCTCCAGGCACCATTCTTAAATATCTCACTAAATGTCATAACTTCCAATAAAGTATCAAATCCCTTTGTTTCTGTAGACTCCCATGTTCAAGGCAAATATGACAAGCTCACTTTCATGCTATCAGCCAGCTCTGTTTTAAGGGTAAAGCACACTAGAATTTTCACTCTGCTTCGATTTTAAATATTTATCATAAATTTCTTGATAACGCCCCGTTTCTTTTAAATAAAGTAAACCTTGATTAAAATCATTCCGAATTTTCTCATCCCAGAAGACAGGCTGATAATCCTCTGGATCCAAGTCAACAAAGCGGTGAAATTGAACTTCATTCAGTTTTTTGCCTGATTTTCGCTCAACCTGGATTGCATAATATTTGTAAATACTAATATCACTCAGCACAATGTCATAATGCTCTTTATCAAGCGTTAATACCTGCAATAATTGATTATTCTGCTCATGATACTTTTCTTCTTGATTCACGGGGTCTAACCATAAAGGGTAACGTTTAATCGCGCCTTGAAACGAGATAACCGATAAGCCCTTAAGATCTTTAGGTCGGTTGAGGGTGAAGTTATTTTTTTTGAGCGTAATTAAGACATTATCGTACACAACAGCTGAATCACCGTAGTAAGCACCTACTTTGGACATATCCTGACCCAAATCAGTCATGGCTGCATTAACCTGCTTGAGTTTGAAAGCAACTGGTACCCGGGCTAAAGGGTAATACATCGGAATGAGTTTATGATTTTGATAGGCCAGCGCCTCCCTAATCACTTCAATCTCAATACCTGAATCTGTTTCAGGAAAAGAGAATGGCGGAATTGACTCACCAAAAGCCATGAATACATCATCCCCAAAACTTAAGGCCGAAAATTGTAGTAATAGAATAATAAATAATAGTTTCATAACTCACACCTTAGAACATTCATCTTCCGTGCGTTCAAATATCTAAACCTAAATTTAGTATAGCCTGCTTTTTATCCGCTTTCCTCGACTAAATTGTTACGCGCGTTACCCACTACTGATACCAAAAAAAATCATATCAGCCTGTTGGTCGACGCCTATATACGCTAGGACTCAATCCAAACCATGCCTTGAATGCTCGACAATAGTTTGCTGTCTCTTTATACCCCAGAATCTCTGCGATGTTAAAGATGCTATAACTGGCATTATTAAGTAATAGCTCTGAATATTTCTTCTCTTTCTTCTAGGGTAAGATTTAAAGCAGATTTTCTTTTATCAGGAGGCCTAATACCGCCGGTTCTGGCAACCAGACCTTGTATGCTTGAATGAAATCTATCGAAGAGTTGCGCTATATCATGCAAAGAATCACCTTGCTGATATCTGTCCCAAATCACTGCACGTTACTGTGCATTATAATAAATTCTTTTTCTTCTTTTCATAGCAATGCCTCCACTTGGTATAAGTATAGCGTTGCATTGATCAATTGAACTCACAGCCCAAAGAAGACGAGCTTAGGTGTTAAGAATTACTTCGTGTTTGGGGCATGTATGATAATTTTATTCAAGCTCAAGATATGCCTGCTTATTGAATGAAAGAATATATTGTGATTATTTAAAATCCTTTGTGTTACTGGGGGGTATTTTACTGGTGGTCACAAAATGGCCACAGTTATAGGTGGCTGGAGTGGCTCATTTAAACTTGGGTTGCTACAGAGATCAGGCCTGAGATACTAGAGTTCTTTTTAGGGCTATTAATTCCCATAGAATTGTGGAAAGCTGTCGGTCTAATTAATATGTCTATATTTGCAGATAAGACCAGCCAAACTATCAATACGAAGGAGGATTGAAAATGTCCATGAGCCTTTTCTTACTTTTACCTTTAGATGCGCCACTGAAAACAGAGTATTTAAACGAAGCCGCTAAAAAACTAGATATACCTATAATATTCAATAGTGATATTGACCTTGGCACTCATTCTGGCTTTTTACCCGCCACAGTAAATAGTGTAAAAGATGGAGTTGAAATTCTTAAACTTTCTTTTACAGAAGTTTCTTTCATATTGCCGCCCAACAAAGATATTAACCCAAAGGATACATTGGTAATACAGTTTCGATTGGGTGGGAATTCTAACGAGACAGTTATTGCGTTGTATACAGCGCTACTGTATTTGTCTAGTGGCAATGGGATTGTCTTTGATTCAAAGAGTAATCAATATTTTAATACTGAACAATTACAGCAGAATATAGACGCAATACTAAAATAAGCCTAGGAACCTATCCGAGAATAGCGGCCGTCACGAAGTTACTACTTATCTTATTCCAGTAATGCTCTATTGAGTGGCTGGTATGGCCTCTCTTTTGTTTGCGAGATATCTATTAATTATCGCCCTGCAATGAGGAGTGATTTTTGAAGCTAATTATGCAAAGTGAGTTCGATAATCTACGACTAAATGATAATCATGAATATGATATTGATACCTGTGGGAACAAGCAGGTGATTAAAATATACTGCAATGATCTTCTCATTGCTAAAAAAATAACCCAAAAGAAATCGGTTCGGTATTTTGGAGCAAAAGGTTATGAGGCATTTCTAACCTCCCAAGATTAATCTTGATGAACAATGGGGCGACTCTCTAAAAGTATCGGATCTTTTTCCGGTGTGGGCATAGTTTATATTCGCGGTTTACATGGCTAGAGATGAAAAATAAATGTAACCTATTGATTTAATATAGCGACACTATGACAGCTTATGCCTGTTTCTATATTTATAAAAAATAATTCATCTGACTTGTCATTCTGCAAGTGTTCGGATATGATTCTTCGTATCAGTGGGGCCGTAGCTCAGTTAGGAGAGCGTTCATTTATTTATAAATGAGAGGTCGGACGTGCAAATCATCCCGGCTCCACCACTTCCTGTAATCACATCTTCTCGTTTATACTCCAACTTAATTGGCTTTTAGCCATTATTCTCTGGATGATAAAATTCAGCTAAAACACTGCTATAATCTTCCTTTTACGATTTAAAGAAATTAATTAAACGTCGCAGGATAAGCAAAAAAACTGAAGTGAATTATGTTTATTCCAAAATGCATAATTATTGCGCTACCTAGGCTTTTATTTTTTAGGTAAATCCCCCCGTAGAGTATTCCAGCTATAAAAATTAGAAATAGTCTTTTATCTGCATCTACCCCGGTATGGAAGTGCGCTAGCATAAATATTACTGCTGTAATAAAAACAGCGAGCCATCCATTAAGAGCTCCTTTACTAAATTTGAAAAGCCAATCTTGGATTATCAATCGAAAAAATACCTCTTCAGCCAGGCATGTTACTGATAGGTTGAAGAAAATAAATGCGAGCGTGAATGCGCCAAGCTTTGGATCAGGTTTTGCGTCAAATAGTATGCTTACTGTAAAGAAGATTGTTATGGCTGTAAGAATTAAATAAAGTTCTTTGATGGAAGTTTTCCATTTTACAGTGCTTCTCATTGCCAATATGATCGCTATAGCTGCAAGGGCTTTATCTAGATTGGCATTTAATTTATAAGGTTGCTCTGATAAGCCAAAAGAAGGGCTTAAAAAAATTATTTCATTTTTAAAGCCTGGTATTAAATGAAGTGAGAAGGCGAGGGATAAGGCTATTAAGATAAATAATGAGGTTTTTCTTATGAAATTTATTTTATGGGAAAGCATAAAAGAAGAAAAATACAGAGCTGCAACGTAAGGCATTGCAGGTAACTTAAGTAGCTCAAATATTGCCGATGATAGTAGTAAGGTAAATAAAAGAAAAAGGCTTACTTTGATATTGTTTGGGTGCTTCTGGGTAATTAGGCTGATTGCTAATCCTGCATATATAGAGAAACAAATTAGTGTTCCATTTGAAATTGAAGTATCCAATCAATTACATCCTATAATTAAATTACTTTAAAAGTATGCTCGGTGTTTATTATGAAAGAGCTTTACCACTTTGTCCTTGATAATATTTTCAATAAATTTATTGAGGATGATTCGGAATTTGTGAAAGTGATTGATAACTATTCTGGGGATGTCCGTATAGCAAGTGATACCTTAATCTTTACATTGCCTGCCTTGTTTAAGCTTGCTTGTGTATTATATCAAAAGCATACAGATGTAGAGATTGTTGCTGAGGATACAGACTATTTAAGTTTTCGTAAGGCCTTATATAACAACCCAACCAATACGATTTTAAAAGAGCGAAAGGGGATTGTTGAAGTAGAACTTAGTAATGATGATCATAACCTAAGCACCTATAAGCTTTCTCGACTATAGGAAATATAAAGAATAGATTTATCAAAAGCATGCTGAAATGCAACAATTTAATTTTCCTGCCCTGAAATAATGTATAATTGTTTACTTTATTGTTAACAGCGAAGCCTATAGTGTTTGGTTTGACTAAACATAGCCATTAAAAAGGTATTTAATATTATGTTTTCACAGTTACAGCAGCCACCAGCAGACCCTATTTTGGGTTTGTCCATTAAATTTAAAGCCGATAGTAACCCTAATAAAATTGACCTGGGGCCTGGTGTTTATAAAGATGAAGCAGGTCTTACACCGATTTTATCTTGCGTAAAAGCTGCTGAAAAATTTCGTGTTGAAAACGAAACTAGTAAAATTTATTTAGGCTCCGCTGGTTCCGCGTCATTTAATGAAAAAATAACCACATTGGTTCTAGGTGATCATAAGGTTGTTAGTGAAAATCGTGTTCGCACAATCTCTACTCCTGGTGGTACGGGCGCTTTGCGCATAGCGGGTGAATTTATTAATAGGTGTAAGCCGGGTGCGACTATTTGGGTTAGTAATCCTACTTGGGCAAATCATCAAGGCGTATTTAAAGCGGCTGGCTTGAATGTAAAAACCTACCCTTACTATGACTATGAAAATAAATGTTTAGATTTTGCGGGAATGCTTGAAGCATTAAAGCAAATACCCAAAGGCGATGCACTGTTGTTGCATGCTTGCTGTCATAACCCTAGCGGTATGGATTTAAACAAAGAGCAATGGCAACAAGTTGCTGATCTAGCAAACGAAATTGGTTTTACGCCCGTTGTAGATATTGCCTATCAGGGGTTTGGTCAAGGTCTGGATATTGATGCTTATGGCCTTAGGTTAATGGCAGACAAAGTTGAAGAGATGATTATTTGTAGTTCATGCTCGAAGAACTTTGGTTTATATCGTGATCGCATCGGTGCTTGCTCTGTTATTGGGAGAAATGCAGCCTCTGCTGATATCATGAACTCGGTTATGCTTACGGTGGTTCGGGTTAATTATTCTATGCCTCCCGCTCATGGGGCGGCTATTGTAGAAACCATTTTAAGCTCAGAAGAACTTACAACTCAGTGGCATGAAGAACTAACAGGGATGCGTGAGCGCATTAGCGATATGCGTCAATTGCTGGTTGAAAAACTGGCTGCAAATGGTGTGACGCGTGACTTTAACTTTATTACTACTCAAAATGGGATGTTCTCATTTTTAGGAATAGATAAAGACCAGATACAGCGCTTACAAGATGAGTTTGGTATTTATGTGGTTGGTTCTAGTCGAATAAATGTTGCTGGCATATCGCCAAATAATATTGATTACTTAAGTCAATCAATTGCTAAGGTGCTTTAATAGTTTTATTAGTCGCCATTTTTAAGTAATAAAAAAGCCCGCAATAATCATATTTATTGCGGGTTTTCTATTTTTATCTATACGATTTTTTCGGCTGTAACGATTACACCATCTGTATCGGCGTAAAGATAGTCACCGTTATTAAAGTTAACCCCTCCAAAAGATAGAGATGTATTTCTTTCACCTGAGGTCACAGGGATATATTTTCGTGAGCATGTGCCAAGCGCAAATAAAGCAACAGGAATATCTTTTATTTGAAATGTATCTCTGATGTAACCATTAATGATGATGCCCGCGTAGCTGTTCTGGTGAGCAAATTTCATTAAGTTTTCACCCACTACGGCATAATAGGCTTCATCTACATCAACAACGACTATTTTTCCTGTGCCATCCTCGTCTCTTAGTAGCGTAATTAGATCTGAGTTGTTTTTATCTAATTTTATCGTGACTATTTGACCTTCGCATCGATCTGCACCGCCATAGTTTTTGTATCCAGTCCCAAGCACAAATACCTTGTCACTGTGCTCATCACAGATGTCTGCTGTAAAAAATGCCATAAATGCTTCCTGTTTCCTAGTTTGAGCCAATATTCTAGCACCATGAGGTCGTTTTTTTGCATAAAGTTTTGCTATCATTACCGTTTTAATAAATCAGGCGTGCAGGCAGAAAAATATATGAAGGTAATTACAGGTGTAGTTGGCAATGATATCCACGTTGTCGCTAATCGACTAATTGATCTTTCTCTGCAGGCCAGAGGCTTTGAAGTGTTTAATTTGGGCGTAAATACTTACTTAGAAGAGTTCTTTGATGCTGCAGTAGAAACAGGTGCAGAAGTTCTTCTGATTTCTTCCCTGAATGGTGAAGCCGAGGGGTGGGGGCGAGAAGTTAAATCGCTTAAAGCAAAATACAAAACCTTAGATGACCTCATTATGATGATTGGTGGCAATTTGGTGGTGGGTACCGGTAATGCTGAAGATATTGTGCCCCGATATAAAAACTATGGGTTTGATTTAGTTTGCCACCAGATTGATTTAAATACAGGGCTTGATTCACTAGAAGTCTTTATTAAAGATAGAAAGATACAAAAGAGAAACAAATAATGAGTTTGCTTCAAGAAGAACGAAAGATCATTCTTAGCAATGAGTATGTTGATGCCTTCGACTTTGCAGAGGTCGCTGAGTTTGTTAAAAACGCCAGTAAAGATCTTTTTATATCGCATCATTTTAAAACAAAAAATAAGATGCTTGTTCAGCCTAGGGGTGGCTTTCCTACTTATAAAAAGCAATTTGCTCTTAATGAATTTTTTGTTGAGGCAAATGTAGATGTGCTGCCCTTAACAATTGATTCAAACACCCGTCTTAATGATTACGCCACAGCAAAGAAAATGCTCCGCTTAAGCGAAGAAAATGATGTGGATATGCTCAATGGTTACCCTCTTGTTAATCATGGGTATAGAACAACTCGTAAGATGATTACTCACTTCAATAAACCAGTAAGTTTAAGGCATGGTACACCAGATGCCCGATTGCTTATTGAAACAGCGATTGCTTCAGGTATTTTTGAAATTGAAGGCGGGCCAATAACCTATCTATTGCCTTATTCCAAGAACTTTCCTTTAGACAAGGCCTTTTTGTATTGGAAGTATGTTGAGCGAGTGTGTGCCAATTATTCAGAGCTTAATGAACCTATCAACAGAGAGTCATTTGGCCCGCTTACCGCAACCTTAGTGCCTCCGTGTATTACTATTGTTATTCAGTTACTTGAAATGATGCTGTCACTGGAAGAGGGTGTTAAGTCATTCTCTGTTTCATTTTCACAAACAGGCTCAATGAATCA
>ENA-ORXI01000989-ORXI01000989.1-sediment-metagenome-genome-assembly--contig:-NODE-989-length-23098-cov-5.033795_pt1 | contig 23098 bp, 14 predicted proteins | sample MGYA00237861_ERZ511468 | MGnify/ENA primary metagenome ERZ511468 (study PRJEB26299, sample SAMN06266213) | sediment metagenome | isolation source: Hudson Canyon methane seep mesocosm | place: USA:Hudson...
TTTTTAAGCCCAAGTATTTCGATAGCAGGAGTTTTCAATTTTCGATATCGAAGCCAATATGCTGATCAAAAGGATCAGGAAAATCGAATCCTTCAACGCCGGGAAAATGTACAATAGAGCATACATAGGGCCAGGCTATCAGAACCGATGCAGTAATAGTTTCAGTAGTAATCTTAGAATTTTTATCATCAGGATTTTCCATGCGGGGTATTTGGAAATTTGGGTGTTCGATCCAGATGCCATTTTCATCATAACCTGCGATGCGAGCGTAAATCTTGTTTTTTTGTATTCCCAGTTCTTTCAATGTTTCCGCGTCTTGTAATACTAACAGTACTACGTCGCCAACTATTGTTTCAATTTTCATCATGATAATATCCCTTTATTTTATTTTTAAATTGAAAATCCCAAATTTACAATATAATTGTAAATGTTTTTGACTTTAGGAAATATATATAAACTTACATTGTATTCATATTTTTGTATTTAAATTTAAAATGGCATATTAATGGCATATTACAATTCTAGGATTGTTAAAAACTCCCTATAATATGGATCTAGCTAGGTGTAGTTCTACTCCCCACATCTCCACCAATTTTCAAATACACTTAATAAATATTCAAAGCCTTTTATTTAGGCTTGTGTATTTTATGTTAAAATCACATATATGAAAACAAAGAAAATTTAAAATAATTAAAACCAATAGGATGAAAACATGAACAAAGAAAAAAGTAATGTTCCACGATTTATAATGGCAGGTATATTAACAATAGCTATTATTGTTATGTGGGTAAACAACAAAAATAAAGCTGAAGAGGCAAGTATTCGCGCAGAAATTAAAGTAGACATACCAACTTCAAAGTAAACCTAGTAAATAGCACTTTAGATAAACACTGGGGCAAGAACTTTTAAAAAAATATTCAAAGCCTTTTTCTTAGGCTTGTGTATTTTATTCTCTTTTATTTTCTAAATCTCATTTCTTATCAAATGTCATTGCCAATTTATATTTTTTTTGTTAGAATGCGCCCATGAAAATAAATTTTACAAACCCTCTTGTTACTATGTCTATATTTATAATTGTTTGTGCAGTTCTGGGTGGACTTTTATTTGTCCTGCCAGTATTCCTAAAATAAGAAATAGATTAGTTTAAGCCTTCTTAGTTCAAGATACTAAAACCAAAAGTTTTAGATAAACATACTACTGTTTAGAAAATTAAAGCTCTTTACTTTCTTGCTTTTGATTTAATTCATTATAAATCACAGGCATTGAGCCTTTATACTTATTCCATGTAATATCATCGGTGATGAGTTCTGCCATAAAATGAGCAACATTTATTCTACTGGTTATTCCTGCATCAAAGATAGCACTTCGAATAGGTGAATCATACGTCTTATATGCTGTTACATGCTCTTCATTCACCAAACCATCAGGACGTACTGCTGACCATCCAATACGATTGTCATCTTGACCAATATCCACACGAAAATAATCAGCTGCTTCTTCATTATCAACATGAGGTGGTAATAGTAAACGAAGGAGTCCCATCACACACTTTTGTGCAAAAGATATTTTCTCATCAAGATTACGATTACTATTTCCAGAAGTATTCATCAATACAAATTTAACACTTTTTTCATCTTGATTACTTTTAACAGCACAACATAATCTTTTCACAGTATCTTTGACTAGTCTGCGAGGTTGCCCATAAATACCTTGGAAACTCAATGTATGACCCAAACAAGAAGCTATGGCATCACATCCTCTAACTATATCACCAAGTTCAACCTCATTTAAATCCATCACATTTGCCTGTACAATTGATAAGTTATCATGTGTGTGAAAGTTATCAGGAAGTGTGCTTGATGTTCGCACAATAATTTTAAGGGTATGTTCACGAGTAAGTAACTCTTCAACAAGTAATCGTCCTGTTGCACCACTTGCACCAACAACCAGTATCGTCATATATTTGCCTTTTTATAATGTATTATTAAAGTAACAAAGGATTTTATAATATCTAAGCTTTTAGATATATGATAAGGGATGTTTAGTTTTTTATTATTATTTTTGTATTTCTATCTATTAAAAATCAATATCTTCTAAAGTTTTGGCTTTTTTTATATAGGCAAATTGGTGTTGTTTGATATAATCGAATTCTTCTAAAAATTCAACAAGTTTTATCATTTTATCTCCAAGAATAATCAAAGGTTTTTTATTATCCTTAACTGCTTCAAGCCAAGCAGAAAACATTTCTTCAAGTGTCCCTATTTGTCCAGGTAATACGATAATCATATCAGTATTTATCATCTCTTGTATTCTTTGGGAACGATTTTTTTTTACAATGACTTCACTATTGAAATCATTTGGTTTTCCCATTTTATCAACTGTATGACCTTCTACGCCTACTCCAATTACAAAACCACCAACTTCTTTACATCCTTTTGCGCTGGCTTCCATCGTGCCACCATAAGCACCATTTTTTAAGACATGTCCATTTTCTCCAATTTTTTTTCCAACATTGTAAGCCAATGTATACTCTTCTTCATTTGGTTGACCTTTTCCAAATAGTGTAATTGTCATAATTTTCCTTATATCCTTAGTAAAGATATTTTAATATAATTTAACTAAAATAAATATATAAAATTAATTTAGAATATTTATTAGTAAATTGTCACATTTTACTTGTAAATTTTACTTTGCTAAATTGCAAGAAATCATTTTTTTAAAAATTCTGATAAAGACGTAATTTAAGATGTTTGAGTTAAAAATTCAAAATTCTTAGAATAAAAAATAATTCTAATAATTATTCAAATGTAACAAAAAAACAATAAATTATCTCCATAAAGCCCTTAAATAAGGTTTTTTCTTTTCAAAAATTAAGTACAGTTTAAGTTTAGTTCCCTTATAATTTTACATATAGAGAGTCAATCGCTTTAAAATTTAGTTTTAAAAACTGAATTTAAAAACTGTCTTGAAAGCAGTTTTAAGCTAAATGACAACTTAAAATATGCTGTCTTGAAAGCAGTATTAGTCTAGGCTTAATATACTCTGTCTTGAAAGCAGAGTTAGCCTAGCTCTATAATTACACTTCTTATAAAATCAAAAATTATTTTACTCATTTAATATCTTTTTTTATTATTTAAATACCATTTTATATTAATTTTGTTAGAATACCACCCATAAAATAAATTCCGCTACAATCTTGTCACTATTAGGCTTGTAGTTTTTTATTTATGCAGCTATTGGTGGGCTTTTATATGCTCTTTTACTTTTCTTATCATAAGAAATAATGGGATACTGTACTTAAACAATATGATTCATAAATCTATTCTACTTTTAATTATCATTTCTCTTAGTTCTTTTTTGTATTCAAAAGAATATATGCCTGCAAAAATAGATAGAATAAAAAAAGATGTTGTTAAAATAAATCATAACGATATACAATATATAAAACAATCAAAAGATAAAAATAAAATTATTCAAAGACTTAAAAATTATACTCAATTGATTAAATCAACTAAAAACATTTCGAACATTAAAAAAATAATTCGTGTGAATAATTATTTTAATGAATACAAATATGAAGAAGATATCAATAATTATTCACAAGAAGATTATTGGGCGACAAGAAAAGAGTTTATAATAAAAGGCAGTGGAGATTGTGAGGATTATGCTATTGCCAAATTTATTACACTTCTTGAGTTGGGTATACCAAAAAAGTCTATATCTCTTCACTTTGCCAGCTACGAAAATAAATTTCATCTGGTTGTTTTATATAAACAAAACAATATAAGCTATGTCTTAGACAACACAAATAAATTAGTATTATCAATTGATAAACGACAAAATATCAAGTTATTACAAAAAATAAATATATAAAAAATACCCTTTATCTTTTCCCTTCAGCCAAAATAAACCCAGATCTAACTGTATAAAGTATATTGTCATGTTGACTGTTGCAATGATTATTGACCAGGTTCACATGATTGATATCATCACTGTTAGGTTTAAACTCTACATTTAATGTATAGTCATGAGGAGATTTTTCAACTGTGAAATATTCACTTAAATCAAAGTCGAAAAAGTCTTTGTTTGTATTTGCAAATTCTTTTACATCTTCAATAGACGTACCAATAACTTCACAGGATTCTATTAAATTGTTAACCTCATAAACATCCACCATTCCACTAAATCGCTTATACGTAGTCGTACTTGGACTTAATTCATCGATAATATTTAAAAGTTTTTCTACACTTTGAGGTGAAAATGAAGGTTCACCCTCACAGCCCTCTTCATAGGCTACTTTTATTTTATACCTGATTTGATTCAGCAGTTCAGATTTATTTGCAGTTGGTGATAACTCTTCCATTTTATTCCTTCTCATTCAAATTTATAAAATTATTTTACTTATATTGTAAGAGTATATCAAAGTTAAAAAGACAGGATACTTAATTGTTGGACAAAAAACTAACTATTATTTTTAATTTTTATGTTTACTGTTTTATACTATTATTAACATAGTAGAAATATTTGAGGTTTAATATGATATCAACAAGATTAAAACACTTGCTATTTATCTTTGCTTTAATTCTTCCCCTTTTTAGCTTTGCCAAACCCATTGATGATATTATATTTATGAGTGAAAACTATCCTCCTTATAACTTTAAAAAAGACAATAAAGTTCAAGGCATCAGCGTGGATATACTTGTGCTGATGTTAAAAAAACTAAAGTCTAAACAATCACGTAAAGATATTCGTATATTGCCTTGGGCAAGAGGTTATCATTACTTGCAAAAAAAGCCAAACACAGCTTTGTTTTCAACGACACGAACACAACAAAGAGAAAAACTATTCAAGTGGGTGGGACCAATTCTTTCAACAAGGAGTGCACTTCTGGCAAAAAAATCTTTGAATATTAAAATAAAATCAATTGATGACATCAAACAATACAAAATTGGAGCAGTGAGAGATGACATCGGGGAACAAATTTTACTCAATAATGGTGTCCCTTCAACACAAATTGAAAATGTGGGTGGTATTGATGCTTTATATAAACTTATCAAAATGTTACACAGAGACCGATTTGAAATATTATCCTATGAAAAAAATGTAGGCGAACGAGAAATCATAAAAATGGGTTTTGATATCAATCAATATGAAGTGGTTTACCAATTCAAAAAATCATCACTTTATTTTGCTTTTCATAAAGATACTTCGGATGATCTCATATCTGAATTTCAAAATACATTGGATGAAATAAAAGAAGATGGACAATATCAACAAATAGTCAATAAATATTTCAAATAAGACTAAATCTATCAAAAAAATTACAAATTTTAAAATACCCTATAATTGCCACTTTTTTTAAATGCTATGTCACCAATTTGACACTAATTTTTTATAGAATTTTTTATCAATTAAAATTAAAGGATAAGAAATGAATTTAAAATTATTGGCTTTAGCTGCTGTTGTTATATCTTTGTGTTTATTTGTATTAGCATTTATGTATAGTATACCAATTGCATATGTGCCTTATGGTGCTTCAAAATTAGAATTTATAATGAGTCATATAACTTTTGTGATTATTGAAGCTTCTGTATTGGCATTTTTATTTGTATATATGATCAAAACAGCAAAAATAGAATTTCATGATGAAATGTCTAAAATTCTTAGATAAGCATCTTATATAAAGAGTCTTCGTTGGCAAGATATTCTTGCCAACGTATCTTTAACTTCTGTTTCTTATTGGTTTGGCCGTTTTTTTCTTGCTTTTATCTTTGTACATCTCATTATCGGCTTCAAGAATTAACTCATCTAAGGAGTTTATTTTATTCGTTAAATGTGATACACCTATACTTGTTGTGATATTAATATTATTGTTTGCATATTTTAATTCAATATCATAGACATTTTGTTTAATATGTGAGACAAAATCATCGATGGTATTGTTATCTTTACCTAAAGTTAACATAACAAACTCATCACCACCCAGTCGTCCTAAGATACACTTTTCACCGTTATGTTTATTGATTGCTTTGGAAAAAAGTTTAATGGCTTGATCACCAATGGCATGACCAAAAGTATCATTGATGGATTTAAAATCATCAATATCTAAAACAAAAGCATGCAATGATTCTTTATCTTTTTTTGCTCTATAAAACAGATTTGTTGAGAGTTCAAAAAAGTATCTTCTGTTGTTTAACCCAGTCATTGCATCAATGGTTGCATGAATTCTGAGCTCTTCAACCGCATGTTGTAACTCTTTGGTTTTTTTATCCACAGATTCTTCAAGTGTATTTGAGTGATCAATGGTTTGTTTAAACAGTTTGGCATGGTCAATTGAAATAGCTGCTTGATGAGATAACAGCTTTAAAAATTCAATTTTATCTTCTGTGTATAAGTTATTGATGTCTCTGTTTTCCAAATACAAAATACCCAAAAAATCTTTTTTATAAATAATAGGTAAACAAAAAATAGACTTGGGTTGAAACTCTTTGATATAGACATCATTTCCAAAAAGTTTATCTTGTGAGATTGAATTATATATCACATTTTTTTGTGAACGTTTTACAAAGTTTATGATACTGTTTGGCATGGTTATTACGGTCTTAATCTCTTTGGTACTTGATTTTGTCAAGAAATCATAAGCAGCTTCCACTTGAAGTTTTTTATCATTTTGTAATAATAAATATCCCAATTGAGAACCTGAATTTTCAACAATAATTTTCATGATTTTATTTAAAAGATTTTCCAGTGAAATCTCTTCAGAGATAGCTTGAGAAGCTTTCATCACTGATTCAAAATCAATATTTTTAAAATCAAATGTATTGGGTTTATCCTCATGATCAAATAAAGCGGGATAGCTTTCTTTTAATTTTGAAGTCAGAATAGTTGCATTCCATTTTTCAAAACTTTTGTATGATTTTTGAATATACAAGTTTGCAAAATCTTCCATGTGAGCATCATTCCAATATGAGGCTGCAAATTTATTACAAATTCCATTAATATAAGGGATCTCTTTGAGACACGATTCTTTAGCTGCCAAATCAAAAAATATCCAAGGGTCATTTTGTCTTTTAATACTTTGGATTAAACCATTGATTAACAATAATTTGTATTTATTGTTATCCAAAGATGTCAAAATCAATGTTTCATAATAAGCATAATTTTTTTCCAAAAGTTCTAATAACTCTTCTTCTTCTATTTGTTTGTATTTTTTATAGTAATTATAAGTAATCAACGATTCATAAAAATGAAACTCATTATAGTGGTACAAACTCGCAACGCCAAGTAAATAAACTTTTGCTTTGTTTATGTATTCATACGCCAATTTTGTTTCATCAAAAAGTAAAGCTAAAATGGCTTTTGCAAGATACAAACAATACAGTGTCGAGACATTATTATTGTCTTCTAAGGTTTTTAAGAGTTTCTTTTCACTGAATATTTCACCTTCAAGCTCACAGGGGTTCTTTTTGTTTTCTTTGAGATTGAGTAAAAATTGATACCACACACTGATATAGTGTATTTGATACTCTTGTTTTAATTCCTTCATTAAATTTAAATAGACTCTGTATTCATTTAATAACTCATCAATACTAATTCCTGCAAATAAAGAATACAAACAATAATACATAGAAGAGTATCCTGCATACTCAATGTCACCGTTGTCAATTCCAACAAGTATTGACTTCTTCATAGGTTCTAAAGTCTGTTTTAAAGGTTTATTCCAATGCACAACACAAGCATTTGATATCATTTCAACTTTACAAGAGTATTTATTTGTACCAAATTTTCCTACAATATCTTGAGATAATTGTGAAAATTCATGACCTTGTTTAAACTTATCAAAGAATCCACACAATAACAGTGCATGCACTGAAAATACATTTGCAGACGCTGCACAAATTCCTTTTTCAAGACAAAGTTTAACAGCAGCATAACATATTTTGGGATACGTCACAGGAGAAGCCAAATATGCTGGGGACATAATAGAATTTAAGATATCCACAATATGAAGAGCATTTTTATCTTCAAGTTTAGGTAAATGAATAAAATCGCCAATGGATTTACCCTTATATAAAGATAAAAGTTCTGGATAGTATACAAATAAGTCATCTTCGCTGGGAAGCATGATTCCAAATTGTTTGATGATATCCAAACCCAAATCCAACGCTTCTTGCATCTTATTTTGAGCAATCAAAGAATAAATTTGAATTTGTACTATTTCTATTTTATCTTCAATTGTTTTTGCATTTTTAGATACTAAAGTATAACACTCCTTTGCTTTTTTGAAATCTAAATTCAAATAATAGACCTCACATAAAAGAGTATAAACACTTAAAGAAAATTTATAACTACTTAACCATTCATCTTTTTTATTATCTAACACAAGTGAAATGTTATTTAAATATTTAATGGCATTATCATAAGCATTTGATTCTTTTGCTCTTTGAGCTGCTTTATAATTATATAAAGCCAATTCATTTTTTTGCGTTTTTGATTTGATTTGATTATACGCTTTATTTAAATGATCTGTGATACTAAAGAGTTTTTTATTTAGTTGCTTTTTATCTATATTTTTTGTTATAAAATGACCTATTTTAAGATGGATTAATTGTTTTTCTTTTTCACCAAGGAGTGAGTATAATGCTTCTTGAACTTTATCATGTGAAAATTTATACAGCTTCGTAAAATCATTTTTATCTACTTTTGGAAGCACTATCCCTAATTCAATTGCTTCTTTGATTGATTTATTTACACTGGTTTCACTCACTTGTAAGATGGAAGCTATTTTATTGATCGTAATAGATTTGAGACAAGAAGCAAATTTAAGTATCTGAATTGATTGATCACTTAAATAGGAGATTTTTTTCAACAACAAATCAACCACATTATCAGTAATATTTTCTTCTTTTATTCGTGTTAAATCCCAATCCCATTCATATTTTTTAGCATCAAAATATAACATTTTTTCATCATACAAATTGTAAATAAACTCTTTGGTAAAAAAGGGGTTTCCATTTGTTTTTTGCTTGATGAGTTTTGATAATTCTTTGGTTTTTTCTTTAGAGGTATTGAAGGTATCACTTAACATCTCATTGATATCAACATTTAAAAGTGGCCTTAGATTAATAGAAGTGTGTCGTATTTTTTTATAATTTAATTCTTCAAGCATCAAATATAATGGATGTGTTTTTTTAACTTCATTATTTCTATATGAAATCACAATCAGTATATTATTAATATTCTTGTCATTCATAATATTTTGTATCATTTTGATTGTGGCTAAATCAGCCCACTGCATGTCATCTAAACATAAAACAATGCTGCCTTCAAAATCACAGATTAACTTGATAAAGTTTAAAAATGTTAGGTTAAATCTATTTTGACTCTCCAAAGGATTTAAATCAGGCAACTCTTCTTTGGTGTGAATAATATAACTTAATTGTGGAATCATTTCACAGATTAAATTTACATTGACACCTAAGTGTGTTTCTATTTTTTCTCTAAAAGCTTCAATTTTATCATCATCTTCAAGCATAATATAATTTACAAATTCACTTAAGGCTTCTTTTAAAGCAAAGTAAGGAATGTCATTTCTATACTGTATAAACTTACCTTTTAATAAGTAACTTTTATCCATTCTCACAGATCTATATATTTGCTGGATCAAAGATGTTTTACCAATACCTGAATACCCGCAAAGAGTTAATAGTTCTTTGTGTTTTGTTTTTGATACATTATGATACAACTCGTTTATCACGGAAACATCTGTTGCTCTTCCATAAACTTTTTGAGGAATAATTGGTCGATGTGATATATCTTTTGAGGCCAGAGTGATTTGTGTTTTATCTTCATGGCTAAGTTGTGATAATACTTGTTGCAAGTCATAACATAAACCATTTGCACTTTGATATCTCTCATCAGGGTCTTTTTTTAACAACTTATCAATAACCATTGACAAAGATTGAGGAAGAACAGTGTTTAAACTTTTTGCACACGGAGGTTTTTGCGCGATATGTGAATGTATTAATTTAATAGGATCTTTATGATCAAAGGGATATTTTTGAGTGAACAGTTTAAATAGAACAATACCGAATGAATATAAATCACTTCTGTAATCAGTAACTTGATTCACTCGTCCTGTTTGTTCAGGGGATAAATATTGTAATTTTTCAAAAGGGACATCATCATTCTCTTTTATATTCGTATTGACAATACTGGCAATGGTTACATCATCACTTATGTTATCATAGATAAATATCTCTGAACTTATTTCACTGTGAAATATATCATCAATATGCATATCAAATAATTTAATCGTTGCTTTAATTGATATGTTTATTTTATCTTTAATAGAAAAGGAACTGCTATTTGAAATCTCGTCAAAACTATTTTGCTCTTGTGGTACAAAATTCATTTACTTCCCAATATTTAAAATTTAACTGAATGCACAATCATTCTACAGTTTTTTTCTTTAAAAAAACTGTAGAATTTTAAAATTTAAGTTTATAAAAGAGGTGTCACATAAATGTGATGATTATTTAATCTTTCTTGATAAGTAGGGACTGTGTAGGGTATGCAAACTCACAATTATTTTTTATAACCAAATCATTTATTTTTACAATAACATTTTCTTTGACTTCCAACCAATCTTCCCAATTTGGACTTCTTGAAAAACAATAAACCAAGATATTAATAGAGCTGTCATCCAATTCATCGATATAAACCAGAAGAGTTTTTTTAACACCTATTAAATCTTCTTTTTTTAACAGGTTTGATTTTCTTTCTTTATCATCGATTTGAATTTTTGAGGTAGCAATTCCTTCGTGATTGGACAACATCTCTTTGATATCCGTTACCAATTGTTGAATATCTTCCATCTTACTTTCGTACGTTATTCCCAAAGACATTTTAATTCTTCGCCCTATTCTTCTTTTTGACCAGTTTAAAATAGAAGTATTGGCAAGTTCTGCATTGGGAACAGTAATCATTGCATTTGCGAATGTTCGAATACGAGTAGTACGCATTCGTATATCCACAACTGTTCCTTCTATATCTCCTGCTTGTATCCAATCACCTTGTGAAAAAGAGTTGTCTGTGATGATATTCAGTGATCCAAAAAAGTTTGTTAACGTATCTTTAGCTGCAAGTGCAACAGCAATACCACCAATACCAAGTGAGGCTAAGATGGCTTGGATATCAAATCCCAGTTGCATAAATAAAAACAGTAATACAAAAAGAATGATAATGACTTTACCAATACGAAGTAAGAAGTCAATCATCTCTTTTCGAACATTGGGATACTTTTCAAATAAATTGTCTGCATAATAATGAATCACATTTTTAAGCAGTGAATATAACAACAATGTAAAAATAGCTAAGTAGGCGGTATTAAACCAAGGTGTTGACTCTTTTGTGATAAATAAAGAGAGACATATTTGAATTGAAAAGACATAAATAAACAATTTTAATGGCAGAGAAATACTCTCATGAATATATTCATAAACCGTAGCTCCATTTTTACCATATTTAGCTTTGAGTTTAGATTTTATCTTCGTTCGTGAATAAGGTAAAATTCTTTTACTCAAAAAGATAAAAAAGCTAATAAACATCCCTGCAACGATAAGTTCACCCATGGTCACTTTAGTATAATAGTGCATCACTTCAGTCACATAAGAAATACCTGGTATATTATCAATGCTATTAATAAAAAACTTCAAACTCAAATCATCTAAAATAAAATTACTCGAACGGTATTCATGCATATTTTCTTTAAGATAGTTATATACAAACAGTTGAGCTTCTACTTGTGCCAACAGTTCATTATATTTTGTTTTCAGTACTAACGATAATTTATCACTATTATCTTTGATTTGTTTGTTTATTTTTGCATATTTTTTGACATCAAAAGTTTTAAGTCTGTTAATTTGAACATCCAGTAACTGTACAAAATACTTTTTATCTTTGTATGAATTTTTTCCATTGATTATTTTTTGTATGGTTTGTGCAAATCTGTTTTTATTGGATAAAATATCTTTTTTGATTTTATCTCGTTGGACTGCTGAAAGGTTATCATATCTGGCGTTTAGATTGATTTTGTTTTCTAAAAAAGTTCGTTCTTTATTGTATTTTTCAATATCAAATGAGACTACCTCTTCAGCTTTTATAGCTTGTGATATATTTTGAATCTTAGATCTTACATTGACTCGAAGAAGTTCTTCGTCACTGTTTTTTTTATTGGCAAGGAGTTGTTTTATTTGGGATAAATCATAGGGCGTAGTGTTTTTTTCAAGGGTTTCTGATGTTTTAGATACATTAGATTGTGCAAATAATAAAGATGAAAAAAGTATTGTAAAGATTAAGATTTTAGAAATAAGGTTTTTGATTTTAATTCCTTTTAAAGTGTATGTGTAATTATAGGAAAAAAAACCTTACCTTATTGTTTTTTAGAATGTGTATTAACTGTTATTATGATTATTTAGTCGCTTTAAATACTCCCGTTGCCGATTGCGTTGCTGTACTAAAATAAAATTTACCACCGACACTTTTAACTTCACCTGTTCCGAAGTATTTTCCATTAATTGCATTTGAACCACCTACAGTCTCAGTACTAGTAAGACCACCTGTTCCACTGGCATCACTGGTAAATCCAGTTGTAGATGTTGTTCCACTAACAACACTAACAGCCCATATCTGTGCATTTGAGTCTTTAAAACCCAAAGTTCCTGTAAATGTACCTGTACCTGCACCAAAAGAAAAGGTTAAACTGACTTGATTATTTGCATCAAATAAAATAGGATACATTGCACTTCCATTTTTAACAGCGCCTATAACATGTCCTGTAAATGTTCCATCTTGAGTTGAGTTTATATAACTCGTTGCCGTCTCAATTCCTGCAACCCAAGTAGATAAGGAATTCACATCTGTAGTTGAAGATGTACTCTCTCCTGGTCCAAATTTTGCCGTCCAGTATCCCCATGAACTTTCATCATCAAGTTTTGCATAGGTTCCACCATTATACGAATCAGGCACTGTTACTAAAAATCCTGTATCATCTATTAAATTCAGTGTCCCATCTGTTGATGCACTTGTAGCTAAGACACCAAAGGTATCATCATCAATATAATACGAACTCAATGCATCGGTTGTCCCACCTAATGCTATTGTTAAACCTCCAATACTAATAGATGTGGGTGTTGAAATAGCTCCTGTATCTTTATTGATATCCAAGGTAAATGCACTGCCATAACTTGCAGGACTAGAATCACTGTTTAGATAGTTGATATAACCATTAAAATTAGAAGTACCTGTTGTAGATATTGCTGTTTTACTCTCTTGATAATAAGTATGCGCACCATCTTTTAACTTCGTTAATGTTTCACCAGATAAACCAAAATCAGTATAAGTAGCTCCTAATTCAGCTGCACCTATACCTTGGGCATCTGAACCATATAAATGACCTACAGCAGCACTTATTGTCGTTTCAGTAGTGTCAAGATCTATGACTCCAAATAATATAGTACCATCACTTTGTAAGTACCCAACATTAAAGCTATTTGCTCCCTCATACGCACGATCTCCAGTTTCTGCAAAATGAAGACTCTGAGTCAAAGGATTGATATACATTGCTTCTGAACTTAAGTCTTCAATATTAGAATTGCTGTTTGAACTAATCAATACATTATCAGACGTTGTATCCAAAGATAATCCTAAATATCCCGCATATTTGTAAATATAACTCGTAGACAATGGAGTAGCATCACTACTAACTCCTGCATAAAATAAATCACTGTAGTTGGTGGTACCTGTTACATCTGAGGTATGTCCAACAATAAATTCTGCTGCATTATCAGCATGTATGGTATATTCAAGATTGTGAGTTGCACTATTAAATGTTTTGCTAAAAGAGAGTGTTCCAATATCACTATGTCCAGTATATGCACCTGAAATATCAAATGTTTTATCAGTAAAAATCCCACTAATTGTTTCAGAATCTTGAGTTGTCTCACTATTGTAAAGTAAGTCCAGCAAGTACGGACCTAAATTAAAGGTACCTCCACTTGTAACTTCCAAAGAAGAAGGACCATAAAATTTAAAATTTTCTATATTGGTTGCACTGCCCGTTACTCCAATAAGATGATACCCACTCATTGAAGCGGTATAACTGTCATAGGGATCAACAACTGTTTCGGTTTCTATTGTTGTTTCTGTTGTTGTTTCTGTTGTTGCTTCTGGTGTTGTTTCTGTTGTTGTTCCATCTTCAGATAATGTGAATGTTGTTGTATCTTCTTCATCAATTGGGTCTACCACAGCAAGTGAATCACCTAATTCTAGTTCCCCGTCATTTTCATCAATATCTCCATCGCCATCTGTATCTACTAATAATTTCTTATTTTCTTCTTCCTCTTCTTCTGTTTCTTTTTTTGCTTCACCCTCTGCTTCTTCAACTTTTTTTGTAACTTCCTCCACATTAACCACAACATTTACGACAGGTTCCTCTACTTCAACGTCAATCTCTACATCAGGATCTACTTCATCAATACTTGGTTCTTCTGGTTCACTAGGGACATCTGAGGGATCAGCCGATGGTTCAGGTTCAGATTCTGGTTCACTCTCACTTGGTGTTGAATCTGTAGATTCAGATTCTTCACTTTGTTCTTCTCGTCCCTCTTCAGATGACTCTTCAGATGACTCTTCTGATTGCTCTTCTGATTGCTCTTCTTGACTTTCTTCAGATTCTTCTTTTTGTTCTTCTTTAACTTCTTCTTTTTGTTCTTCCTCTTCAGCCCCTTGTTGTTCTTGCGCTTCTTCTTGTTCTTCTTGAGTTAAGGCGGTGGTTTGTGTGGATTCCCCTTGTCCTGATTCTTGCTCATTAGAAGTTGCCCCTGAATCTTGTTCCATTTGTGCTTGAGTTGTTTCTGGTATTGAAGTTACTTTTGGTATTACTCCCACAGCTGATTGCACCATTTGTCCCGCATTTACAATTACAGGACCTTCAGGAGTGATAACTTCAACTTGACCTTGTGGTACGATAATGGTATCTACATCATTTTTTGATTCAAGTCCTACAATGGTTCCTCGAATACCAATTGAAGAAGTTTTGGTTTTTAGTTGAAACTTTTTAGGACTGATTTTTCCTATTTTCCCCGTGATGGTTTTAAAGACTCCGCTTCCAAAATTGAACTTAGCTGATACAGGTTTTTTAGGTTCATAAAGATAGTTTTCTATACTAAAAGTTGAACTTTTACCTACTGAAATAATAGTATTATCTTTAAATATTATTTGTGCTCGACCGGTTTTAGTTGTTGTGATGATGTCATTATCTTCAATAATTGTTCCAAGCTTTGCAAAAATCTTTTGACTATCTCTTTGAATGATTACTTCACCTTTTATGGCTGTCACTTTTGCTATATTTGCAAACAGTGATGAAACCAATAAAAGTAAGATTATGAATAACTTTCTCATCATAAATCCTTAGAATGTCTTGGTATATGTAATACCAATGGCATTTTTATCGTATGTATTTGTCTCAATATTTGAAGTCACATCTGAAAATGAGTAACTCATATTAAGAGAACTTGTTTTATCAATTGTCTTAGTCACACTAAAATTATACGTATCAGAGTTATCTCTTCTTGCTGGAAGACTTGGATCAGCATCTTTATATCGTGATTGATCATAAGCATATGAGAACAGAGTATTATATTTTGGAACAAACTCTTTGGCATATGACAGGCTAAACCCTCTTACATTTTTTGTAACATCTGTTCGTATTCCTCTTAACCTCTCTTCAGACGTAAAGTATGTTTTAAATTGAACATTTGATTTATCTTCATATTTTTTTGTCGCACTGAAGGTGATGTTTTTGATATAGGCATCTTTATCTTTATCCCCTGTTTGCATCATTTTCTTTTGTACATATTTTAACGAAGCATCTAGGATAATTGTTTTATCATAAAGGTAGGTGAATTTTGGAGAAATTCCATAATTCACTAACAGTGGGTCTGAACCGTACCAAATTTTATCTGTTAAAAAATTGACGACTACTTTTCGTTTATCTTTGATATGTGATATTCCATTGCTCAAAGAAACCAAGGCGATATTTTTATAGTTTTCATCAAAAAAGTTTTGCAAGTAAAAAATAGAACTGCTTTCAAAGGCATAACTTTTATTATCTTTAAAGGGTCTGATATAGTTTAATACCAAGACTTCTTTATGAAAGTAATCTTCTACTTTTTTGGTATCATTTGTTAAAAAAGTACTTCCATAGGTGGTAAGTTCTTCATAGGTATTATTATTAACATTATCATCAAACCCTATACCTATTTGATACGCACCTGAGAAAAAGTATTTTTTCTGTTTATTTTTAATGGCATCCATTAAAGCTTGTACATTTTTTCGCACTTGTGCTGGAATTGGGCTTTTTAAAACAAGTTCAAACTCTTTTAATGCATTATCATACGATTTTAAAATATATAAAATTCTTCCAATTTCCAGTCGTACTCTTTGATTCTTATCATTTTTAATCAATACTCTTTGATACGCAGCATACGCTTCATTATATTTTTTTAATTCAAAGGCACTTCGTCCTAGGTAAAAATTAATTTTTTCATGGTCTAAGTAATTGATAAACAATTCATTAAACAGTTCATAAGATTTCTCATAATCTTTTGCTTTAAAAAATGCTAAAGCTTGTTGATATTTTATTCTGTCTTCTTGGGTGAAATTTGTTTTATTTTTACTGGGTTGTTTTAATACGATTGGTTTTATTGGGGCTTTTACTTGTTTCTTTTTAGTAAATATCGTTACTTTTGGTTGGGTTGGGGTCTTTCTTGGGTTTGGAGTTTTTAGTTCTTTTACGGATTTCTGTATAGGCTTTTTTATAAAATCTTCTACCTGTCTTGCTTTGGGAATTATTTTTCTGGGTTTAGATTTAGCAACAGGAGGTTTTATATAAACTTTATCAGAGAGTTTATTTATGGTAACGGAGTCCTTAAAATCTTTTTTCAAAGCCTCTTTTTTCTTTAACATTTCGGTTGTATTTTCAAAATTTACTAAATAGATAACGGAATAGGTAGAGTACTTTTTGATATAAAGATTTTCATTCAAAAAACGTTTTTTTAGTTTTTTGATATTTTCACTGTTTTTTAAAGCAGCTATTTGTAAAGCGGGTTTGTCTATATCTACTTCATTGTTCTGTAATGTTTTTGCATAGGTTAATGTTGTCAGTAACGCAATCAGTAAATACTTCATAGTAAGCCTAGTTGTTAAGATAAAAAATTAGTAATTATTATATCAAAAATAATATAATTTTTTAAAGCACTTAATATTTAGGCTGGCTAATTTTACAAATATGCTTATTTTGTAGCTTTAAACACACCAAATGCATCATAACCACTCCCAGATGAACTGAATTTAAATCGCCCTCCTACACTTTTAACTTCTCCTGTACCATAGTATTTACCAGTCATACTGCTACTGTCAATTGAACTTCCTGCACCTGTTCCACTTCCAGAACCAGAAAATATTGTATTATCACCTGTACCACTTACACTGGCACTCCAATTTGGATTTGTAGGATCAGATGAATTAAATGCTACTGTTCCACTAAAGGAGTCCGAACCTGATCCAAATGAAAAAGTCAAACTTACATTATTGTTCGCATCAAATAAAATAGGATAAACATTACTTCCATTTGAAACTGCACCAAGGACATGCCCATTATATGTTGCATCTGGAGATGAAGCAACTGAAGCTGCAGCAGTTGCAATTCCTGCAACCCAAGTAGATCTTGGGTCAATATTGTACGATGATGCAGCTAATGCATCTGTTGCAAATTCTGCAGTCCAATAGCCCCATGAACTTTCATCATCCAAATTTGCATAACTTCCACCATTGTATGAGTCTGGAACTGCAACTAAAAAACTTTTATTTGCAATTAAATCATCTGTAGATGCACTATCAGGGTAAGAACTTGCTCCAACCACTCCCATTACACCAAACAAGTCATCATTTATATAATATGAAGTTAATGCACTAGCAGTCCCACTTAAATTAAGATGTATAAATCCAGAATCTACAATTGTACTGGAAATTGAACCATCATCTCTATCTACTGACATTGAAAAAGCGGCATTTCCTATATAAGAGCCTGCTTGCAAATAACTCAAATATCCATCAAAAGTTTTGGAACCTGTGTTTGTTATTGAAGTTTTGCTGTCGTAATAATAAGTAAATACACCCTTATCTGCTGCAACTGAAGTTTGGGCAGATAATCCATAGTTAGTATATTGCAATTGGGTACCATAGGCTCCAAGTCCTTGAGCTTCTGTACCATATATTTGCCCTCCTCCTGAGTTCCAAATATTTGTATTTGTAGTATCACTAAAATCTATATCTTTAAATGTAATAGAGCCATCAGTTGGATCTAAATATCCAGCATTATAACTGTATGCGCCTGTGAATATATGCGTGGGCTCAACAAAACTTAAACTTTTCGTTTTTGGATTTATATACATTATTTCAGTACTTAAATCTTGAATACCTGCATGACCAGTCTCTTCAATTACATTATTTACATTAGTAGTTGCATCAACTGAATAACCAAAACTTTTATACCCTTTATATCCATATACATAACTTGAAGACAATGTTGCGGTAGTTGCTTTTACTCCTGTATAAAATAATTCATAATAATCTGAGGTTCCTTCTATATTTAGATTTGATGTATGTCCAACTATAAACTCAGCAGTATTATCAGCATGAATTGTATACGTCAAAGCTTTACTAACACCAGCAATATCTCGGTTAAAAGCTATTGTAGTAATATCAGCATGTCCTGTATATGCTCCTGAGGCAGGTATTGTAAAACCAGTATAGGTATATGACCCACTGATTGCTTCTGTAGTTGTAGAACCGGGGTAATAAAATTTTGTTAAACTGTATGAGCCTAGGTTAAATACCCCTCCAGCAGCAATTGTCATAGAGGAATCACCATGTAAATTAAAATTATATGCTAAAGTTGTTGGCTCACCAGTAGCTGCTCCAATATGGTATCCACTCAATGAAGCAGTATAGCTGTCAATCGGATCTGTTGTAGTTGTTGTGGTAGTATCATCTGTTGTGGTTGTAGTTGTGGTAGTATCATCTGTTGTGGTGTCGTCAGTTGTTGTGTCAGCAATCAAATCATCGGTTGTATCATCTGTTGTATCATCAACGGTGTCTGCTATATCAGATACAACATCATCAACAACATCTGAAACATCGGGTACATCTATTTGAATATCGGGTTCATCTATTACAACCTCTACGTCAATATCAACATCTGTATCGATTTCTACATCAACATCTGTTTCAACTTCGACATCAATATCTGTATCAGGTTCATCAACTTCTACATTAGCATCTGGTTCATCAACGCTTTGAGTTTGTTCAGCTTCTACTGATTGTGGTTCTTGTGCTTCTACATCCTCATTGGTAGTATCTGTATCTGTATCTTGAGGTGGCTCTTCTCCTTGATTATCTGTAGATTCAGTTGATTCTGATTCTTCACTTTGCTCATCTTGAGCATTTGTTGATTCAGACTCTTCACTTTGTTCTTCTTCAGTTGACTCTTCAGATTGTTCTTCAGTTGATTCTTCTGATTGTTCTTCTTCACTCTCTTGAGATTCTTCTGTTGATTCCTCTTCAGATTCTTCTTTTTGTTCTTCTTCAGATTCTTCTTTTTGCTCCTCTTTAGCCTCTTCTTTTTGTTCTTCCTCTTCAGCTTGTTGTTGCCCTTGTGCTTCTTCTTGTTCTTCTTGGCTCAACGCTGTAGTTTGTGTCGCTTCCCCTTGTCCTGATTCTTGTTCATTTGAAGTTGCCCCTGAATCTTGTTCCATTTGTGTTTGTGTTGCTGGTGGGATTGAGGTTACTTCAGGTTTAACTCCCACAGCTGATTGCACCATTTGTCCCGCATTTACAATTACAGGACCTTCAGGAGTGATAACTTCAACTTGACCTTGTGGTACGATAATGGTATCTACATCATTTTTTGATTCAAGTCCTACAATGGTTCCTCGAATACCAATTGAAGAAGTTTTGGTTTTTAGTTGAAACTTTTTAGGACTGATTTTTCCTATTTTCCCCGTGATGGTTTTAAAGACTCCGCTTCCAAAATTGAACTTAGCTGATACAGGTTTTTTAGGTTCATAAAGATAGTTTTCTATACTAAAAGTTGAACTTTTACCTACTGAAATAATAGTATTATCTTTAAATATTATTTGTGCTCGACCGGTTTTAGTTGTTGTGATGATGTCATTATCTTCAATAATTGTTCCAAGCTTTGCAAAAATCTTTTGACTATCTCTTTGAATGATTACTTCACCTTTTATGGCTGTCACTTTTGCTATATTTGCAAACAGTGATGAAACCAATAAAAGTAAGATTATGAATAACTTTCTCATCATAAATCCTTAGAATGTCTTGGTATATGTAATACCAATGGCATTTTTATCGTATGTATTTGTCTCAATATTTGAAGTCACATCTGAAAATGAGTAACTCATATTAAGAGAACTTGTTTTATCAATTGTCTTAGTCACACTAAAATTATACGTATCAGAGTTATCTCTTCTTGCTGGAAGACTTGGATCAGCATCTTTATATCGTGATTGATCATAAGCATATGAGAACAGAGTATTATATTTTGGAACAAACTCTTTGGCATATGACAGGCTAAACCCTCTTACATTTTTTGTAACATCTGTTCGTATTCCTCTTAACCTCTCTTCAGACGTAAAGTATGTTTTAAATTGAACATTTGATTTATCTTCATATTTTTTTGTCGCACTGAAGGTGATGTTTTTGATATAGGCATCTTTATCTTTATCCCCTGTTTGCATCATTTTCTTTTGTACATATTTTAACGAAGCATCTAGGATAATTGTTTTATCATAAAGGTAGGTGAATTTTGGAGAAATTCCATAATTCACTAACAGTGGGTCTGAACCGTACCAAATTTTATCTGTTAAAAAATTGACGACTACTTTTCGTTTATCTTTGATATGTGATATTCCATTGCTCAAAGAAACCAAGGCGATATTTTTATAGTTTTCATCAAAAAAGTTTTGCAAGTAAAAAATAGAACTGCTTTCAAAGGCATAACTTTTATTATCTTTAAAGGGTCTGATATAGTTTAATACCAAGACTTCTTTATGAAAGTAATCTTCTACTTTTTTGGTATCATTTGTTAAAAAAGTACTTCCATAGGTGGTAAGTTCTTCATAGGTATTATTATTAACATTATCATCAAACCCTATACCTATTTGATACGCACCTGAGAAAAAGTATTTTTTCTGTTTATTTTTAATGGCATCCATTAAAGCTTGTACATTTTTTCGCACTTGTGCTGGAATTGGGCTTTTTAAAACAAGTTCAAACTCTTTTAATGCATTATCATACGATTTTAAAATATATAAAATTCTTCCAATTTCCAGTCGTACTCTTTGATTCTTATCATTTTTAATCAATACTCTTTGATACGCAGCATACGCTTCATTATATTTTTTTAATTCAAAGGCACTTCGTCCTAGGTAAAAATTAATTTTTTCATGGTCTAAGTAATTGATAAACAATTCATTAAACAGTTCATAAGATTTCTCATAATCTTTTGCTTTAAAAAATGCTAAAGCTTGTTGATATTTTATTCTGTCTTCTTGGGTGAAATTTGTTTTATTTTTACTGGGTTGTTTTAATACGATTGGTTTTATTGGGGCTTTTACTTGTTTCTTTTTAGTAAATATCGTTACTTTTGGTTGGGTTGGGGTCTTTCTTGGGTTTGGCCTTTTTTAGTTTTTTTATTTCTTTGATTCTTTTTGGTTGATAGGCACTGTAAAAATCATTTATTTTTTTTGGTTGTGCTTTAGTTATTCTTTTTTTGATATTTGTAATAATTAGGGTATCTGGAAATCTTTTTTTCATTTTTTTTTGTTTTAAAGTCTAATAAAATTAGGAGTAGAACTCTTTGAGTTTCTCACCAAAAATTTTTACGTCTTCAATTCTTCCAGTGCTTATCCTACACCAGTCATAGTATGGTGGAAATGGTCTTCCAACAAGGATGCCTTTTTCTTTCATATATTTCCCAAATTTGTCTATATGTACTCCAGTCTTGAAGAAGACAAAGTTTGTATGTGATTTTCTGTACTCAAGATTAAGCTCTTCAAAGAGTTTATAGAAATAATTTAGTGCGTCTTTATTTTTATTCAAACTGTACTTGAAAAAATCCGTTTCATCATATGCTGCCATGGCCGCATGTGTTGCAAGCATATTAGTTCCTGCCATAGTGCATTTTTTAATGCTCGCTATTCTCTCTGGATTTGAAATGATATATCCTATCCTAACACCTGCAAGTCCGTATATCTTAGAGAAAGTTCTTGACACAATGATGTTATGACCTTTTTTTACAAGTTTTGTCATAGTTGGGTAACCGTCTAGTATTGAATAATCATAATATGCTTCATCTACAAAGACACATGTTTGCTTTGAAGTAGATACACAAAAATCTTCAAGTTCAGTAGATCCGACCATTGTTCCTGTAGGATTATTAGGGTTACAAATAAATACCATGCTCGTATTTTTAGATGTTCTCCTTGAAATTTCATTTAGGTCATACCTTTGATTTCTATCTAGTGGCACCCAATTTATATCACATCCAAAATCTTTAGCATATGTTAGTAGTGCTAGGTATGTTGGTTTACAAGCGATAATTTCTTTTTGTTCCATCCCAAAATATCTTCCTGTTGCCCTGAGAGCTTCGTTTGATCCACCGGTCACTAATACCATATCAGGAGATATCCCCTCTTTTTTTGCAATCATTGCTTCAAGCTCAGCAACTCGTGAGTAAGGATATCTACACGCCTCATCGAAAGCATCTATAATAGCATTTCTTACTTTGGGTGATGGTCCGTAAGGATTTTCATTTGAGCTTAATTTTATTGGATCGTCAGTTTTGGGTTTTTTAAAAATTTTATTCTCAATTGGTTTTGATAATCCACTCAGGGGAAGTGCTATTCCTGATACTCCAAGAAGTTTTATTAAATTTCTTCTGCTTATTTGATTATTC
>ENA-ORXI01000992-ORXI01000992.1-sediment-metagenome-genome-assembly--contig:-NODE-992-length-23071-cov-6.438375_pt1 | contig 23071 bp, 19 predicted proteins | sample MGYA00237861_ERZ511468 | MGnify/ENA primary metagenome ERZ511468 (study PRJEB26299, sample SAMN06266213) | sediment metagenome | isolation source: Hudson Canyon methane seep mesocosm | place: USA:Hudson...
TTCAAAACTAAAAAAGAAGCAACTGAGTTTGTCCGTAAAATGGAAGGTGATATGGATAAATACGCCCATATTACTGGTTCAGTGCTCAAACAACATACCCTAAAAGATCCCATTGACCAGTTTGCAAAAACTTGGACCAAGAAAGATCAAAACACCTTAAACAGAATCTATTATTGGAAAGATAAATATGGTCATATGAAATTGACTGATTTTACTAACGATTTTGTTAAATCTGCACTTGATACACTGCGTAAAGAAAAAGATTTAGCTGACCCTACAGTTAATAGATATTTATCTGCTATCAGCTCTGTTTTCCATAAATCTATAGATAAGGGGTGGTGTGGAATTAAAATCAATCCTTGTGAAGGAATAGGGCGAGGTGAAGAAACAAATCGCTTTGGTACATCGTTAACCAATGACGAAATCAAGCGATTGCTTGATGCTTGCGATAACTCTGTATGCAAAGCGTTGCCTGTTCTATTTCGTTTAGCTTTGGCAACGGGCGCACGCAAGGGTGAGTTGTTAAAGCTAGAATGGGCTGATGTGGATACGGAACGGCAGCGGCTTTATTTTCGTGACACTAAAAATGGAACTGACCGAATTGTTCCTGTTATTGATAAAGCGTGGGCAGCATTAATGGCTTGGCCTGAGCGAGAGGATTCAGAATTGGTATTTCCAGGTCAAAACCCCAAATCAGGTATCAATTTTCAGAAATCTTGGACTAAAGCCAAAGAAGATGCAGATATAGAGGATTATCGCTGGCATGATAATAGACATACTTGTGCGTCCCATTTAGCTGATAACGGTGTGAGTGTTATGCAAATTGGCGCGATTCTGGGACACAAAACTCTTACTATGGTGAATAGGTACTCCCATAGAAATACTGCCGGAATGGAGAATGTAATAAATAAAGGCGTAAAATTATGATTAAGTCATTGCATGAGGAAAACAGGGAAGGTATTAAATTCTGTCAAGTTGGAAATGAATCTTTTAATTTAATGTTAAATGGAAGACTAATAGAGCATGATTTTACATACTATAGAGTTGAATGGAATACTTCGAGAGTTTCAAAAATACTCATGTCGTCATTTTCATTATTAAAACAACTAAATAATGACCAAGTAATTGAAATTAAGAAAATAATTGATTTTTATATTGAAGCTGGAATGTCAGTAAAAATTGAAGAAGATATTTGTGTTTTGCCCGATTATGAAAGTTTTTTTTCAATGGAGGATATTGAATCAGGTGAATGGTTAAAAAACCCCATAGATCCTCTTCCTGGGCTTGATGTGAATTTTAAATCAAACCCTGAAAAGCCTTTTTTTGTGATGATAAATGAAGGGGAATACAGAGAATATTTACATGATACTTTTAGCTCTAATTTTTCAGAATTGGAATTGTTAAAAATTGGATGGGCAAGATTTATTTATGATGGTGAGTTAAATGTATTTAAATTGCATGAGTTTTATGCAGTTTTAACGATAATGAAAGTCTATCAATATAGAACAATGATGATATCCTCTGGCGGGGAAATTGAATGGTTTAGTGTTGATATCTTATTGGATGCTTTTGAAATATTAGTTTTAGCAGAAAGGGCAAAATCTGAAAAAGAGGTTATTGATAAGCAAGCAATTGTGGATAAAAGTAAAAATCAAAAAGTCAAAGCTGGATTGGCTAAAGCAGAAAGGTTCAAACCATTTAAAAAATTTGTTTTTGAAGAGTTTTTTAAAAGTGACTGGAAAAACCCTCGTCAAGCAGCAACTAGAATTGAAAAGTTATTGCGTGAAAAAATTGCATCTTCTCAGTTACCAAAAGGAGTCATGCAAGGTGAAGGGACTGCTCTTTTTGACACAGTATATAAATGGACATTACGAATAAAAAAAGATAAACCTGATTTTATTAAATCGATAAGTTAGTAGTTTTTTTATTGACCTGGATATTAATGATGTTTTCTAATTGACTTAATCAAGATGATAATTAATTGAAGTTAAAAAATATTTGTGCATGCAGAAGTATGTTTGTACATGCTCACGCTATATATATCTATTGGGTTAGCTATTAATCTATACGCACATTTCGACACTGGAGAAAACGAATGAGCGCAAATGACCCACAAGAAAAAGAAGTAACTTTTGATTGGCTTACGATACCATCATTAATTGAATTTACAGATAAGCAAGTTACAGAAAACCAATTAAGGTGGTGGTTAAGGTTTAAAAAAACAAATGGACTGGAAGAATGTACAAGAACAATTGGAAGGAAAATTTATATTAATAAAGCAGGGTTTATGAGGTGGTTTGAATACAAAGCAACTTGAACGTTTTTTATAAAACTGGAATGCTAGATGTTTTCAGTAGTCCGCAATATTAAAAAAACTATTCTCAGTTACAATAATTCGTGAAGAATTTAAAGTTTTGAAACTAAGCTAAGATGATTAACTGTACTGATTCAGGTTCATAATCTTGGTATTATTATGTGTGTTTAAATCCTATCGATTTTTTATTGGAAGCATTGTATTTATTGGGTAGCAAATCAAGCCGCGTATGGTGATTAGTCCGGGGATTACAAAACTAATGAATTAATCGTTCCGAAAGTACTGTCAGTATAAAAGGTGTTAATCATTAATAATTGCTTATAAATGATGTGCCAGAACTTATGGAGCAATTAATATTATGATTTTTATTCAAGAGATATATCTGTTACAGCTGGGTTTATAATTGTAACAATTGGGTTTTTACCATTAGATGTTTTTACTGAAATCAGTCCAGCTTCACTCAACCATTCCAAAGCTCGATACTTACAATGTCGATTGACACCAAAAATATTAAGTACTACTTGAGTTAATTTCACCTTTGGTGAATTAGTCATTCCAGCCAAAAACCACAATGCCATTGCAACTTGAAAAGATTTTCCAGGTAGTTGTGTTGCGATACTAATCCAATTTAAAGGAATAGGGCCTTTTAAGAATTTTTCACCTAGTTGATGGCGAGGTAGTTTAGGTTGAGATTTTATTACATGAATAGCTTCTTTAGGCAAAGCTAATTTAGATAAGTTTAATGTATCCATAATATTAAGATTCCTTATCAGATAATAAGATAGGACGTCTGTGCATAGATGAACAGGGTATGGTTTGTTCATATACAGGTAGGGTGGTCATCAGCAGACAGGGTGATCTTTCTAAATCACTCATAATACGATTAACAGCTTTCCACATAGCAGAACCTCTTTCATCCATATATCGATCAGGATATCGCACGATTTCCACATCAGAATTTAAATTAAAACCATTTAATATAATTGCACTAGCTTCAGCCATTATGGATTGAGTACGTTTTATAACTTTGTCTAGTTCCGATAGAGGCGCTTCAATTAAAATTGCATCATGTACAGGTGCACATAACTTTATTCCAGCTTCACTGACCATACAGCAAGCTAATCTCAACATTTCAGCACCATTACCCTGCATTAAAAAATTTCGTAAGAAGCGTGGATTAGGGTTCTTGTCAACATGTACTTTCCATCCAAAAACAGTCCAAATTTCCCCATGAATCATTGCATAGTTGACGGTATCTTCTGACCAATCCCAAAAAATATGATAAGTTTTCTTGTGTAGGCGTAATAGCTCTTTAGCATGAGATACAGATTGCCCAATGCGCTGAGCTAATGACTCAGCCCCCATTCCGTATTGGACAGCTAATACACAAGCCTTGAATTTCTCACGTTCAGCTTTATGCGTTAATTTAGTCGCATTTTCTGGTACCCCTCCAGCTTGTTTTGCAAATGCTAGATAAGGATCACCAGATAAGTAAGCTGTTTTCATTAGAGGGTCTTCTGATAAGGCTGCAGCTATGCCAAATTCCTGCTGACTCCAGTCAAGATAAGCAATGCCTTTATCTTCTTCAGGTTTAATTAACCCCCGTAACCAAACCGTTGAGCCAAAAATAAATTGTGAGGTACTCGGTTGATTTCTACTTGTACGAGCACTGAATGCTGATAATAAACAACGGTTTCTTCCATCTTCTCCCACTGCTAATGCAGATAATCGCATTTGTGAAAGTGACATTCGTAATTCACGTAAAGGTGAAATTGCAGGATAAGAACGAGCCATTTGTCGAAAAGTGTCATCTTTCAAGTCAAGTCCACCGTTTGCTAATAATGGCCAAGAAACTTGTTTATCTATTAACCATTTTTCGAATCGATCAGCTTTAAATATACGGCCATCAAAGACATTAAACTCCTTATTTATTTCATAAATCAGGGCGTCTTGAATTAAAGACCACTTTTCTTGTAATCGATAAAGAAAATTTGTGTCGATGGGGATACCATTAAACTCCATTTGTGCACTAGCTTGCATATATCGGCCTCGTAATAGAGCACGTTCCATGTCTATTTTTGGCAGTATCATTGGAAGTAATAGTGATAGCGCAATCACATCAGATTCGCAGTAATCCAACAGTGCTGTTTTTTCACTTTCGGAATAGTCACCTCCACGTAAAACTAATTGTCGCATTGACTCTCTCTCAATTACATTAATTGAACTCAGCCCAAAATGAGTTAATGCTCCCACTAAACCAACTCCACACCGAGTATGTAATCCATTTGTGAGATTGCGAAACTCAATAAATAAGTCAAGAATATGACAAGGAAACTGCCATTCAAGGGCAATATGACAACATAGCTCAGCACTAGAGTAATAGGCGACAAAAAGAGATTCAGGATCAACTGAGTATGGAGGAGATGAAAATTTTCCGGTTTCATCTTCCCACATGCGAATTTTACGTCCACTGATGAATTCTATTGCTACTAGGCATCTAACCTTAGGAATAGATCCTTTAGGTGCAGAAAATTCAAAGTTAACTAACCAAATCTCTTTAAATCGTCTAAATAAATCCATCTTAAATTTCACCACGCAAACGGCGTAATGCAGGGTGGTCAATATCTGTGATAAAGCGACCTTTAAAGGCAATTTCTAGAATCTTAGTGAAATCCATATCAGGCCATTCGGGCTCATCTAAATCACCGTTTGCTTGGTAGACCTCGTAAGCTCCCAGGCTCATATTAGAAGAAACCCTAATCCAATGTTTTTGACCTATGTCTGCTGCTTCTAATGCTGATGCATTCCAATCATCGAGTTTGCCATCCTCACCGGGTAATCGTACGGGCCATATGCAGAGTACATTTTGTCTATTTATAGTGGTAAATAAAACTTTGGGTGTTAATTCATTTGGTAACTCAGGCCACAGCTCCGGTGATACAAGAAATGTTTCACGATCTTCTTTCAGCTCTAAAACAGCTGTTTCTAGTCTAAATTCAGGATTTGGGTGTACACGTACAAAATCTTGTTTATTGGGTTTGCGAACGGGAATTGTTGTAACCAGTTTTCTAACTCCAGTAGATTCAGAGAACTGTTGTGAAAGTCTTAATTTTGAAGGGTCAAAAGGGTTAGTTATTGCAGAATTGGTATTACTAGGTATATCGTGTTTATCAGTCATAATCGATCTCAAAAAAAAGCCCTTCACTGTGATGGCCTGGCAGGGTTACAGTGAAGGGCATTATTACGCTTAAGCGCTCTGTTTATTCCCAAAAGCTGCCAAGCCGGGAATATTCTGTTCACCAGTAAGGCGCTTTTTTTTTGGAAGCGATGCGTTTTTTTTACAAGCGATTAAAAATTATTTCCAGAGTGTAGTTTCACAAGGCTCATAAATACAAAATGTACCTGTTTTTAAAGCATTGAGATGTATGGAAAGCTCTGGAAAAGACTGTTTTAATTTCTTTTTATCTTTATTTATACAGTTAGTAATGTTTTTTCGAGTTTGTTCGGTAGGACTGTTTTCTTTACGTGGTTTTCCCGCCAAGCCAAGGCTGGCTGAAAGTTGGGATATTATTTGTTCTTTTTCTTGTTCTAACATTTCAACTTTTTCTATTTCACCAAATTCGGTTGCTTCACTTATTTGGTCATTTAATTGTTCAAGATGAAGTTTTAAATTTGTTTTTCCTTTTTCATCAATGAGTTCAAAAGTATTGCTTAAGTTTGAAATTCCTAACCCTTGTTGCTCTAGCTGTTGATTAGTCATTGAAGATAGTTCTGAAGATAAAAAGTCCATATCTGGGGGGTTGACCATGCGTTCAAGTACTTGAACATGTACCTCTTTACTCTGGTTTTGAATCAGATAATTAATATAGCGCATGCCTTTTGAGTTTTTTATTAAGACATTTTTTTGATTAAAGGTAATGCTCCAATAATCACCGACAAGTTTTATTGAATTGTTTAATTCGTCTTCATTTTTGCTTTTATGTTGAAAACATAAATCATCTATAGATTTATCGTTATTAGAGATGTCTTTATTAATAATATCTTTGAGCCAGGTTTGAATAAACTGAGTATGTTTTAAATTTGGCCAAAGTTGAGAAAACTTAAGCCATTTAAACAAAGAAGTTTTTGTAACTAAAAGTTCATTACCCATTTTAAACTCAAGAAAGTACCTATATGAAGTTAGTAAATGAGGTGAAATGTTTTCATCAATATCATAAAGCCGGCTATGATCAATCTGCGAGAAGCCACTATGCTCATAGCAAAGATTTCCTTTTATGCAATCTTTAAACATCTCCCATACTATCCAGTCACATTCTTCTTCATTTGATGAGATCAGTTGTCCAATTTGATTAATTTGAAGTGAAACCTTTTTATTAAGAGTATTAAGTTGTTGAAGATTTAACTTTTGTGAATTGAATGGTTCTGTATGCATAAAAACTGAGTCTAAATAATAGTGTAGATTTGATGAATGTGTCTTTTCTAACTAAGATTAAAAACTAATTTTTGGGGTTACTATATGAAGTTATCACTCTAAGTCCAAAAAAAGTATATCAGAGCTTTTAACAGAAAAATGATTTTTTTTGGATTATAAAGTGGGGTAGTTTCTTTGATCAGGTGATTTCTAGAGTTTTATTGTGCCAAGACGCTAGTTTAAAACTATGCACTTTCAGTGCAAGGCTTTAGCATTTAAAAAGCATCGCAGAGCGATACATTGCTTTACTACAGAACGACTTTAAGTCGTTTTAGAACAACCTATGGACTTTTAGTCCATAGTGGTTGAGTATTTCATTTAGGAATTCGCCAGCCTATGATTTTTTTATTTAGTGCATGGGGGATACATACATTTTTTTTGTCACCAATGATTTTCCAGCCAGACTTAGTTTTTTTACAAGTAGCTAAAGCTTTAATATCTGTTACCTGCGCTAAAGAATGTGCGATTTTCCCCGTTTCTGTATTCGCCCAGCTTGCTCTGGCTTGCTCATCGACTACTTGTTTATAGGCTACCTGTTGAGCCTCAACATAAAACGTGTTTTTTAGATACTGATAGGTCAGAGTTGTAGTGCCAATAAAAAAACAAATACCGATAATTGCAGCACAGATAAACCATGCTGCTGATACTTTCAATACTTGTTTTTTATAAATGTGTTGAGCAGTGGTAGCTATTTTTTCACTAATCTTGTTAAGTTGATAGTTTGCTGCATTTTCCATTGCTCCATCTGCAATTTCTTTAGCTGTTGTTTTAAACGCCAGTACTTCAGACCCTCTTTGGTTGTTTAATGCAGTAATAGCTTGGTTGATGCTGAATAAACCAGATTGATTTAAAGCAAGAATTAGCCACGCTGGATCATCTGCACTTAACCCATAGGCCATAGCTGTTTTTAGTACTTTCTCTCGCTCATCTCTAGGTAATGATTTAAGCAGTTGTTGAAATGCTTGCTGACTCATAAGCTTACTCCTTAAATAATATTAATTGATCTAATTGCAAATCAAATGCTTGCATCCATTTGTTTATTCGACAGCGATAAGCTAACTTCAAGTCATGAGAATCAACGGCCTGAAAAAATGGCAAATTCAATACATCCATCGCAGCTAAAACCCCAGAAGAAATTATTGGTAACTCAATTTCAATTCCGTTGAAATTATGGATAGCCTTTTTCCCCTGACCACTTTTATATAAATGAAATTCTTCATCCATACCAAAAAAACGATTCTTTACAACCACGTAATTCGCTTGTTCTCCCGCCCACTCAACCATGGTTTTAACTGAGCGAATTGATGCTTTAAAGGGTGATATAACATTGCATAGAGTTAATTGGTAACCATGTGATTCAACTAAATCAAGAAAGCCAATTTCTGACTCTAATGCCGCAATATTAGCAAGTGAAGCTGCAGGAAGATCAACTACAATAAGTGACTTGTTAGATTCCAAAATGTTAATAAAATCATCACGTTTATCTTGGTCAGTAATTTGTGCGCTGACTACACCGAATGCTTGATAAAACTGTAACAGTTGACCTACTTCACCGTCGCCATCCACCAATAGAGTTTGATCAAGTATTTTCTTACGCTGTAAATAATCAGCTATGCCTCGGCAGAAAAGTGACTTACCTGTTCCACCTTTATCTGATAAGACCAATAATAGGTTCTTGTTCTTCATTAATAATTCTCCAGTTGATTTAATAACAACACAGTTTGCTTATTAATATTCTTAGATAGTGTTGTTGGGTTACTATCAGTTACCACTTCAGTTTCTTGCGAACTCTCTTGTCTTGAAGGTTGTTCAGGCCTACTGCTAGCATCTATTTCAGGGTTTTTATTCAATTCTTGTAAAGTTGTGTCCGTATCAATTTTGCTTTTGTTCTCTTTATTGTTTCCTCGTTTAAAAAAACCAAGTTCTTGCTGACAGTGTTCACGTAATGTTTGCTCACTTACATTCAATTCCAGTTTTTCTTTTAGTAAGCTACGAATGATTTTGTATGAAATCTTGCTGTCTTTAAACATGATTAGTTCATTGTTAATCAAGCGCAACTTATCTCTGATAGTTACTTTCATTGTCTTTCGGTTGCTCTTTAATGCAGCTTCAATGCAAGCTTGAAATACCATTTTTTTGGCCAGAAGATCTTGGTCTGGTGGGAGTTTGTTTTTCATCAATTAACCTACGATTACTTGTTATTATTGATTAGTGTAGCTATAGTGGTTATATGTATCAAGTTACTGAATAATAAGGATAAAATAACGTATAGCTCCGTATAACTGTATATAACAATCAATAAGAAGAAATGGGTAAATTAGTAACTCAGTTAGATGTGGTTATGGAGTTTATATTGAAATAAATTTACAAATTAGTTTGGCATAAAACAGTAAACCAATTGGTGAGGTAACTGTTTTTCAAACGAGTAATTAAGATAAACCAATTACTGGTAAAGCATCTTATGCAGAACAGATATATAAATTAATGATAGGTACGTCAGCATCTGTATACAAATAAAGATGCTGAAATGATCTGTTGGTGTTGTAAGCCGAGCTCAGCAACTAATGATAAAAAATATTAATAAATGTAAGGAGTAACAAAATGAAAAAATTAGTTAAAAGGGGTAATAACCATTGCCCAGAAAATATTAAGAAAGCAGATGAAACTGCGATGGATGATAACAATATATCTGCGACACTAAAGTGTGTAGAAAATTTATCCATCTCTGCAAAAGAAATAGGGATATTTGCTCCAATAGAAACTGAAAAGGTTAGGAAAAGAGCTGCTACAAAGTCAAAGACAATTAGCTTTCGATTAACTGTAGAACAATATAATAATATTGTTGCTCAGTGTGTTAATACACATGGAGAAGAGTTAATGACGGTAGGTGCCTTAGCGCGTCAAACATTGTTAACTCAGAGAGTAGTTAAACCTGTTGATAATTCATTAATGCGTTATCGATTGGCAATCGCCGGCGAAATTGCTATGAGCATTACTGAAATTACACAAGGGATAGAGCCGACTGGCAAAGAGAGTAAGAATTTACATTTAATAATAGAATGTGGAAAAATCATTGAAAAATTAGAGCAAATACAAGAGAGGGTTAATGTATTGCTAACCCCACTTAATGATGCGGATTATGAGTATCAGCAGGAGGATATGTAATGACTATTATTCGTATTAGCCAACATAAAAGGGGCGTTGAATCTTATCTTGAACATGGCGTTAAAAAAGGGCGAGTTGAACACAGGGATGAATTAGATATTAGAGTTCCAATTTTCGGAAATCTAGCCGTCTTTCAAAACACCAATGACTATGTACAATCTAATAAAAATTGGCAGCATAATTACTGGCATATTACGATTTCCATTCCATGGAAATACCATCAGATAAGTACTAAAGAGTTTACAAATATGACTCAAGAAGTCTTAGGCTTTTATTTCCATTTATATGATAAAAGACAACTTGCGGCTTATGCTGAAATACATTTTCCTAAAAAGCAAACGTCAATAGATCCAATCACTTTAAAAACAGTACAACGTCTTCCTCATGTTCATTTAATTGTAAGCAAGCAAGACTTGTGGTCAGACAATCAACTTCGTATTTTACCTTATAAAAAACAAGTTGCTCAAGCGTTCCAAGTTTGGCTGGATGATAAGCATGGTTTTGAATCTCATTATAAACAATTTAGGCAATGTGCTGCCGATGAAAGTAAGGCAGTAATGAATTATGAAATACTAACGGTTGAACAGGCAATTAGTATTATTGATACTTACAAAAACTGGCATCGTCAATACAATCAGCCTGAAGGAGCTAAGCAAGCATACAAACCATCAGCGTTCTTGAATAATCCCTGTTGGAAATCATATCGAGATGCAAATAAGGGTTTAAAAAGAAAACTCTCTAAATCAGTACAACAGATGAAGCAAAATCAATTGTTTGAGGAGGGGCTGTGTAATACGCATTTAAGTTCTGAGTATTCTGTTTTGCAAGTATTGAAACAGCGGTTGGTCAATGAAGTTGTTTTGTCTGAACATGAAAATTTAATTATAGCGACTAATAAACAAGTGGAGATGTATAAATTATTAAAACAAGCCACTCAACAGTTTGCTTTAGAGCGAGCATGTTTTACAGTTATTCTCGATAAAAAACCTCAGCAAGTAATTGATAAGAGAACAGGTGAAAGTTTCAATGCAATTACTTTTGTACAAGTACATTTGCATATGTCTGTTTTTGAAGCGTTGAAATGGCTGCAAGCATTCAGGTCAAAACCCAATAAGGAAATATTTGAAGTACCTGAGCCCATTATGAAGACCAAAGATCTAGAGGCGTTAGTTTTAGAATATTTTGAGCGAACGACAGAAATAAAAAGCAGTTCGAGCTATACTTATCAATAGGTTAAAAGATAAGTTTTGAAATAATTAATTTCATTAAATAACAATTTAAGAGAGGTGCCTATGCAAGAACAGATTAGCGTGATTGATTCACAGTCATTACCGAATATTCCATCAAACGCGTATCAAGAAAAGTTGACTAATACTGAAGCGGCTAACTATCTAGGAATAAGCCCTGCTACTTTAAATATCTGGCGCTCAAAAAAAGTATTAAATATACCCTTTTACAAAATAGGCGCTAGAGTCTTTTATACACGCTATGATTTAGACCAGTTTATTCATAGTAAACGCCAAACATTTTAAGTGAGCTAGTAACATGTAGACAAATAAGGAGTGAATAATGCAACCAGAACGCAGTATACAAATAGCAATCATTACTTACCTAGGATATCATCCAAGAGTTGCTTGGGTTGAACGGATGAATGTTGTCAGCATGGGCGAATAACTGCAGACCAAAAGGCTTTTCTGGATAAAATCAATGCTAGTGGTGGAATAGCATTTGTTGCTCGACCAACTAGATGATGTGAAGTATTCGCTTATTGAATAAATTAAACCTTAATTGAATTTACATACTTGAAATTAAAAAAAAACACTGGCTACAAACAGAAAAAAATGTAGAATACTCCAGACTCTAAAAAATCCAAACTTTAAATGGAGGCAGTATGAATATCATTTCTAAGATTACACAATATTCAATTGTGACTGCTTCATTTTGTCTTATTGCACCTGAAACAGTCAACTTATAGCCAGCCCTTGGCTAACAGCTGGGGCATGTCCCTCTGGTGTTGCTGATTTCAAGTAAACCTGTCTCTCAACTTTTAATGAAGTATTGAGGTTAGTGGATATGCTCCTGGTAAGGAGATCAACATGTACTCACATAGAAATAATTTAGAATTACGTAATTATGTAAGAGAAATTACTGATTCAAACAGGCTTGTAAAAAAACATTTTCAAAAGCGCTCACAAAAGTCGAAAGTTATGTGTTCATCATTGCATCAAGCACTGATGATCTTTGATATTGCTAAAATGAATGAGGTGGTAGAAAAACATGGAAGTCGTAGTAACTTAGCAAAAAATCATAAGCGCTATATTGATTACTTATCTGATACGCAAGGCTATTTACAGCAAGCGTTGGTACCAGTAAATGTATTCAAATTATTAGATGAGTTGGCAATTGATTTTCCAAACTTTATTGAAGTGATCGATTACTATCGAGAACAAATTGCCTTAGCAGTATTTTGTGCTAAAGGTGTTTTTAATGTGCAACCTTTATTAATTGCAGGAAAAGCTGGTGTAGGTAAAACTGCATTTTGTCATCGCTTAGCAAAAATAATGGACACATATTTTTCACTGATCTCATTTTCTTCAATGAGCGCCGGTTTCATTTTAGGCGGAATGTCAGCTTCATGGGCCGACGGAAAGCCTGGCAAAGTTGTTGAGTCTTTAGCATCAGGGCACTATGCTAATCCAATTATAGTTCTTGATGAAATTGATAAAGCTGGGGGAGATAATAGATATGATCCACTAGGTTGTCTATATCAGCTATTAGAAAAAGAAACAGCAGCTAAGTTCGTTGATGAAGGCCTTGAAACAGCAACAGATTGCTCTCATATAAATTGGGTTGCTACAGCAAATTATTTGCATAAGATTCCAGAACCCATAGTATCTCGTTTTGCTATTATTGAGGTGCAACCGCCAGATAATGAACAAATGCATAATGTACTCAGATCAATTTATGCCAATGTCAAAAAAGATCATGAATGGGGGAGTCGGTTTAAAGCTCAGTTATCAAATGAAATTTCGGAGAAAATTATTGCTAGTCAGGTTTCTCCTAGATTGATCCAGAGAGAGTTAATTCGAGCATGTGGTAGAGCTGTATTGCGGCAAAGTAGTTTTGAACGAGAATCGGTAGCTATAGAAGCAAAGGATTTTGTCATCAAGAATTCCTTTTCTGAAAAAAAGAGACCTATTGGTTTTGTTTATTAAACGACTTTTTCATTATGTAAAATATCAAGGATAGGAAGGTTTAGTAAAATTAGTTGGTTATTTAAGAACTGTAAATACCCGTAAAAACCCCAGATTTTAAAGTTTGAGTTTTTTACTAACAAGTATTTAAGTAATGTTTTTATCAAATAAGTTATTATTAAACCTTAATACAAGAAGCAAATAAAAAGGAACTTTATGCAACAATCAATCATTGCACCTGGTACTCGAATTGAATTAAGAAATGAAGAGTGGCTGGTTCGCCGTGTAGATGCTACTTTATCAGGAGGGCAACAGCTTACCTGTATTGGATTAAGTGAATTAGTTAAAGATAAAGAAGGCGTGTTTTTAACTGAGCTTGACCAAAATAAAGAGTTGGGTACGAAAATAAGTGTTCTTAAGCCTGAAGATACTGAATTTATTCAAGATGACTCAGATGGTTTTATTGACAGCCGCCTTTATTTAGAAGCGCTACTGAGAGAAACACCACCAACTGATAACAAACTCTATGTGGGGCATAAAGCAGCAATGGATTTTGTGCCCTATCAAATCCAGCCGACGATACAAACACTCAACCAACCCAGACAACGTATTTTAATTGCTGATGCCGTTGGCTTAGGAAAAACCCTAGAAGCAGGTATATTAGTTTCTGAACTCATGCGAAGAGGAAAGGGGAAGCGTATTTTAGTGGTAGCGGTAAAATCCATGCTTACCCAATTCCAAAAAGAATTCTGGAACCGCTTTACCATTCCGCTAACAAGACTGGATTCAATTGGCATACAGCGAGTTAGAAACCAAATACCGTCCAATCACAATCCTTTCCTCTATTACGACAAAGCCATCGTATCGGTTGATACTTTAAAACAAGGCGTTGAATATCGGAATTATTTGGAAAATGCCTACTGGGACATAATCATCATTGATGAGGCGCATAACGTAGCAGAACGATCTAATAGTAGCCAACGATCTAAACTGGCTAAACTATTAGCCACCCGATCAGATACATTGGTCATGCTATCCGCAACTCCGCATGATGGCCGAGCCAAAAGCTTTGCCAGCCTACTTAATATGTTAGATGCAACAGCCATTGCAAATCCAGATGATTACAATAAAGAAGATTATGCAGATAAAGGTCTGGTCATCAGGCGATTTAAAAAAGATATTGTCGATCAGGTTGAAGGCGCATTTAAAGAACGGGAAACGTATCAAGTAAAAGCACAAGCCACTCAGACAGAACAAGCAGCTTTTGATTATTTATTAGCGATAGAATTTTCAAAAATAGATAAAGTACGCAGTGCAGCACTGTTATTTAAAACCACACTGATTAAATCTTTACTCTCCAGCCCTGTTGCCTGCATAAAAACCATACAAAACCGCATCATCGTTTTAACAAAAAAAGATGATGCGGATTACAGCCAAGATATTCATCAATTGGAAACACTACAAAAGCTATTAGAAAAAATTAGCCCCGAGCAGTTTTCCAAATATCAGATACTAAAAAACACACTTAAAAGCACTCAAAATGGATCCGCATGGAAAGGAAATGACAGCAAAGACCGTTTAGTGATTTTCACCGAGCGTATTGAAAGCTTGAAATTCCTAGAACAACAACTCACTCAAGACCTAAAGCTAAAACAAGGGCAGGTAGAAATCCTACACGGCAGCCTTGCAGATACCGAACAACAAAGGATTGTAGAAGATTTTGGGCAAGAAAATAGTAAAATAAGATTACTCATCTGTTCAGATGTAGCCTCAGAAGGGATTAACCTACACTACCTAAGTCATCGAATGGTTCACTTTGATATACCGTGGTCGTTAATGGTGTTTCAACAACGTAACGGACGGATTGATCGTTATGGACAAGAACAAACACCACTAATCTACTATTTAATGACCGAAGTCGAAAATGAAGCCTTTAAAGACGACAATCGTATTTTAGAAATTCTGATAGAAAAAGACGAACAAGCCATAAAAAATATTGGTGATCCTTCTGTATTTATGGGCGTGTTTGATACAGAGCTGGAAGAAAACATCACAGGTAAAGCATTCGAACAAGGCTTGTCTGGTGATGAATTTGAACAGCAACTGGAACCTAAAACAGAAGATTTTGATTTTTTTGCAGAAGACTGGTTCTCATCTGAAACTAACCCTATTAATGACGACCCGCAACAAAAGTTAGCTGAAACAACCAGCTTATTTAGCTCTGATTACAACTACCTCGCCAAAGGCATACAAAGAATTGCAGAAAGAGAACAAAGAGATCGCATTACTCAGCTAGAAACTGATGACAAAAAACAGCGTATTGCCTTTACTGCTCCACATAGCTTAGAACAACGCTTTAAGCATCTCAGTAAAGAAATCTGGCCAAAAGAAGGGCACTTCATCTTATCAGCAGAAAAACAAGCCATAGATGATGCCATCAAAGAAAGCCGTCAATCAGAGCAAAGCTGGCCATTAGTCCATTATTTATGGGAACAGCATCCTGTTTTTCAATGGCTTAATAATAAAGTTGCCAGTCATCTTAAGCGACAACAAGCCCCTGTAATAAAAGTAGGCAATAAGCTAAACTCAGACGAACAGATTTTTATTACCTATAGTTTATTAGCCAATCAAAAAGGCCAGCCGCTGATTCACCATTGGCTAGGCGTTTATTTTAAAAAAGGTAAATTAATAGAATTAAAACCTATAGAAGCAGTATTTGAGCAGATAGGTTTGCAAGGTGGGATACCTAACAGTGCTGAACAAGATGACAGCATTACACAGCTCAAAGACTTATTGCCAGAAGCTATTAACGCAATAAAAATTAAGATGCGTGAAGCGAGAGACAGTTTTGAAAAAGAAACCAGACCAAAGCTTGATGCACAGTTAGAAAAGCTAAAAACACAAGAAAATAAACATTTTGAACAATTGGATTTATTTATTCAAAATAGTGAACAGCTATCAAGTGTTAAAGAAAAAAGGCAGCAGCAAGAAACAGAAGCGATTCGCAGTCGTTTTGAAGAATATAGACAATGGATAAAAGAAACCATGAATACAGAAGATCAGCCCTATATACAAATTGTTGCGGCAATGGTTTATTAATGCTGTAATCACAAAATTGAGTCAAAATATCGTGTTAAAGTGTATGCAAAATATCTTGATTAAGGAATAAGATAAATGCCAGTTATTTCATATTTTTTCGGCATATACATTCGGATGTATCATGATGACCATAACCCACCCCATATTCATGTTGAATATCAGGGACACGAAGCGTTGATGAATATAAAAAATGGGGAAGTTTTAGTCGGGAAACTCCCTAACAAAGCACGTAAAATAGTCCAAGAATGGATGCAAACACATCAACAAGAATTGCTTGATGACTGGCAACGTGCTGTTTCGTTAGAACCATTACTACGCATACCTGGGGCAGACAATGATTAAAATCACACAAGCAGAATTTTTACAGGATAAAACCATACAAATACATTTTTCTGATGACAGTTGGGGTAACTATAATTTGCAATCATTGTTTGATAAACAAAGTAGCCTAACCAAAACACTAGAAGATGAAGATAGTTTTAAACAATTCTATTTGGAAATGGGAGCGTTGTGCTGGCGTAACGGACTAGAACTAAGCCCGAGTAATATTCATCATAAATTACAGCAACAACAGCAATTGCATCAGAACGAAAAAGTGGCTTAATTTTATTGGCTACGAATTTAAGGCGGAACACCAACGGTTCTCGTTCCCACGCGGAGTATGGGAACGAGATAAAAAGTTAAAAATTGTAAGCTACAATAGAAGACCCTATAATCACCCTTTATAATGTAAATAAAATGAGGCGTTGATAATGAGTATTGATTTTTTACACACCGTTATCGGTAATGATGGCTTAGTTGCATCAGGTGCACTTGCAAAAGAGTTGCATATCACTAAAAGTGACCTTGCTGAAGTGACAGGGTTATCCAGAGATTCAGTCTCTAAAGTAGTCAGGCTCAAAAGTAAAGCAACACAAGCTAGGTTGCGAGATACAGTAGAAATTATTAACCATGTCACTGAATGGTCAGGTAGTGTCGGTCGTGCTTTTGCATGGTTTCGCTCTCAACCGTTACATTCTTTTGGCGATAAAACAGCCGAAGACTTAGTTAAAGAAGGACGAGCAAAAGCGGTTAAAGACTATCTTTCTCGTATTGCCGAGGGCGGCTACGCTTGAGTATACCCATATCTCGGTTTACTGGCATTGTCTATAGAGCGCACCATCCCATGTGGGCGTTTGATGCGCTATCGGGTGAAGGGGCTAAAAAACAAGGTGGGCGTTTTAATTGCCCTGAAAGCCAGGCCTTATATACGTCACTTGATTTAACAACGGCATGGATGGAAGCGCAACAAGGATTTCCTTTCAAAGCACAGCCTATGACTATCATTACATATGATGTTGACTGTGCAAAGATTGTTGATCTCAATGATTCCAGTACACTCAGCTTACTGGGGTTTAGTCCAACTGAATTAGCCTGTGCCTGGGAAGATTTGGCCACACAAAAACAACAGCCACCCACTTGGATGTTAGTCAAACAACTACAATCATTAGGTGTTTCAGGTATTAAATGTCGAAGCTTTGCGCCAGGGTGTACAGAGAAAAACCAAAATTTAGTGTTGTGGCAATGGTCAGATACACCGCCCAATTATATTCAGGTGATTGATGATTTTAAGCGCCTACCAAAATCAAAAGCTTCATGGAAAGGTAAATAAGGCATGATTAAAATAGAACAACTTCACCCACAATTTATAACGGATGATAAAGGAAATAAACAATCGGTTATTCTGCCTATTGCTGCCTTACAGGAATTATTAGAGGATATGAATGATTTGGCTATCATTGCAGAAAGAAAAGGTGAGCCAGCTACAATACATAATGACCTAATTAACGAACTAAAAAATGATGGGATGCTATAGAATTGAATGGAAAAACTCAGCAAAGTTTAGCACCCATCGTTCCCATGCTCCAGCGTCACGGAACGCAGGAGCGTTCAGCAATGAATTCCCACGCAGAGCGTAGGAACTATTTTAGTGGTTTATTTGTTGTGCGTTACCTTAAACGCATACCCAAACATGTTATTGCTCAAGTTATTTCCGAAGTGGAAAAGTTGTCCAATAACCACCACCAGAAGTTATTCGAGTCGCGCATCGTAAAGATGTTTATAAAAAATAAAAAGCTCAATAAATAACAACAAGGAAGGCTCCATGTCTCTCGACCTAACAGGTATTCAAAACGATAACGAATTCTATAGCCATCATTACCTATCAGCGATATTTGAAGGCGATTTAAAAGACACTTTTAAACAATGGCAACAGCAAGAAGATGACTATCGGGAAACACTCAAACAGACCCAAGCTAAAGCTGATACCAGCAGCCCTGAACGCGCACCGTGGATACGATTAAGAACCTTATCTCAAGCCTTTTTTAAACTGCAAAATCTTTTAGAAAAAGATCAAGACATTAATAGCCGTCAGCAACTGCAACGGTCTTTTATTGCTCAATGTTTACAAGCGCTAAACTACCAACCTCAAAGCAGCCTAAAATCATTAGAGCTAGCGGGTGATATTCCTGTTATTGCAGAAGTTACACAAGGCCTACAGCCCATAGTCTGGGTTATTCAGGCCATCAATAAAGTCAAAGAACAAGATGATCCATTAACAATCAGCTTACAACGTCAGCAATGGCCCTCTGATGCAATACCAGAACCCCAGTTGTTAGAGTTAAGTTTTGAGGACTTAATCAGTAAACATATCTTTGCACTTGATAAACCACCACGATGGATTATCCTGATCAGTGACAAACAACTGCTACTCATTGACCGCACAAAATGGCATGAGAAACGTCTGTTACGCTTTAATCTTGATGAAATATTTGGCAGACGAGAAGACAGCACCCTAAAAGCCACTGCCGCTTTATTAGTTAAAGATCACCTAGCGCCTGAACAAGGACTTTGTCTAATTGATTCATTAGATGAAAATGCCCACAAACATGCCTTTGCCGTTTCTGAAGATTTAAAATACGCCCTGCGTGAAAGTATTGAATTATTGGGTAACGAAGCAGTACGCCACTATAAAGAAGTCAGTAAAGAAGCCATACCCGCAGAAACACTCAGTATAGAATGTCTGCGCTATATGTATCGGCTGTTATTTCTATTTTATATAGAAGCCCGTCCCGAACTTGATTATGTTCCCGTAAAAAATTCCAGTGCCTATCTTAAAGGTTATAGCTTGGAATCATTGCGTGAATTGGAAATGGTGCAACTGCACAGCGATGAAGCTCGCAATGGCAGTTATATTAATGACAGTATTCAGCTTTTATTTGATTTGATTTTTAAAGGCTTTCAACCAGAAGCTACACACAATATCTTTGCAACAGGTGATGTAGAAGCTTTTGATATTACCCCCTTAAAAAGCCACTTATTTGACCCAGCCAGCACTCAGACCTTAAATCGGGTTAAATTCCGTAACGAAGTGTTGCAACAAGTGATACAACTAATGTCACTGACACGCCCAGCCAGAGGTACAAGCCGCAGGGGACGAATTTCATACGCACAACTAGGTATTAACCAACTGGGTGCAGTTTATGAAGCCTTATTATCCTACAAAGGTTTTTATGCCCCGCATGATTTATACGAAGTAAAAAAAGCGGATAGCAATCCTAATGAACTCGAATCCGCCTATTTTGTTCCCGAATATGAATTAAGCGAATACACCGAACAAGAGCGCGTGCTAAATGATAAAGGAGGCTTTAAAGTGTATGACAAAGGTACCTTTATCTATCGCATGAGTGGACGTGATAGAGAAAAATCCGCCTCTTACTACACCCCTGAGGTTTTAACGCAATCCTTAGTTAAATATGCTTTAAAAGAATTGCTCCAAGACAAAACAGCCGATCAGATACTGAAATTAAAAGTATTAGAACCCGCAATGGGGTCGGCGGCATTCTTAAACGAAGCGATTAATCAACTCGCTATTGCTTACATTCAACGCAAAGAACAAGAGCTAGATCAACGATTAGCACATGATGCTTATGCCGACGAACTGCAAAAAATAAAACTCTATCTAGCAGATAACAATGTCTTCGGCATCGATTTAAACCCCGTCGCCGTAGAATTAGCCGAAGTATCCCTGTGGTTAAATTCCATTCATAAAAGCGGTTTTGTGCCGTGGTTTGGTTTGCAATTATTTAATGGCAACTCATTAATTGGCGCACGCCGTCAAGTGTTTAATCCTGATGTCTTAGGCGAGAAAAATAAAAAAGATCAGCTTTGGTTTAGTCAAATACCCAGTCGAATTAACCCTTACAGTTTAAACAACACGACATTCCAATCAGCTCAGACACAAACCGACCACAATAATCAACCCTTACTAGACCAACGTGGCAAGCGCATTTATCACTTTCTATTGCCAGACCCAAATATGGCAAACTACAAAGATAAAGTGGTTAAAAAGCTGGAAACAGACCGTATTAAACACATTGCAGACTGGCGAAAAGACTTCTGTAAACCTTTTAGCGTAGCAGAAATAAAACAACTGCAAATCTACTCGGAAAAAATAGATCAACTCTGGCAAGCACATACTCAAGAACAAGGAAAAATGCGCGATAAAACCACCGACCCTTTTAATATCTGGGGGCAGGGTGATGATGTACAACATCAAAGCAGTGGTTTAGCACAAAAAGACCGCATCCTAGAACAAGAACGCGAATCCAAAAATCTAAAAAATTCCTCACCCTATCGACGTTTAAAACTGGTCATGGATTACTGGTGTAGCTTATGGTTTTGGCCGATTAATGAAGCCGAACAACTCCCCAGCCGTAGCCAATATTTTTTTGATCTTAACTGGTTGTTAATGGGTAACGTATTGGAACCGATTAACGAAACAGGGCAAAGCTATGACATATTTCCTGATACCTTGCCTCAACAAACCAGTCTGGATTTTAACGATCGCTTTGGGCAACTCGATGTCGATAAAATTATTCGTGAGAATCCGCGTTTAAAGATTGCCAATCGCTTGGTGGATATGCATCGTTTCTTTCATTGGGAACTGGAATTTGCCGATTTATTTGCTGAGAATGGTGGTTTTGATTTGATTCTAGGGAATCCGCCTTGGTTAAAAGTGGAATGGCAAGAAGCAGGAATTATGGGGGATGCTAATCCTTTATTCGTATTGCGTAAAATCAGTGCCAGCCAGCTTAATCATTTGCGTGAACAGAGCTTTGAGCAATATCCAAAACTGAAAGCGGATTATTATAGTGAATATGAACAAGCGGAGGCAACACAAAATTTTTTAAAGGCTGGAATTAACTACCCTCTGCTAGTTGGACAAAAAACGAATTTGTTTAAATGTTTTTTACCGCAGGCGTGGCAAGCAGGGAATAATGACGCGGTGAGTGGTTTTTTGCATCCAGAAGGGGGGTATGACGATCCAAATGGGGGACTGTTTCGAGCTGCAATTTATCCGAGACTAAGAGGCCATTATCAATTTCACAATGAACTGGGGTTATTTGCAGAAGTGCATCATGCCACAAAATACAGCATTAATATTTATGGTCAAATTGGTGAAGTCAAGTTTAATCATATTGCCAATTGTTTTATTCCGCAAACGATAGATGCTTGTTATCAGCATGATGGATATGGGGATTTAGGTGGAATAAAAGATGACCAAGGAAAATGGAATACCACAGGACATCAAAGTCGAATTATAGAAGTTGATCTTGCTGCATTACAGTTATTTGCTACATTATATGACTTCACTGGTACTCCAGCATTACAAGCAAGTTTACCAGCTTTACATAGCCAACAATTGGTTAACGTTTTGGAAAAATTTGCGTCATCAAACCAAAGATTAATAGACTTCCAAGGCCAATACTTTACAACACCTTCTACTTGTTGGAATGAAGTAAATGCACAAAAAGATAATACGATAAAACGTCAGACACAGTTTCCAAAAGATGCTACGCAATGGATTTTATCAGGACCACATTTTTTTGTCGGAACACCTTTTTATAAAACTCCTCGTGCAGAGTGCAAACTCAATGCTGATTATGATGTATTGGATTTAAGTACTTTAGTTGATGATTATATGCCGCGTACAAACTATATTCCTGCTTCCGAAATTACTGAATATCAACGCCGTGTATCACGAGTGTCATGGATTGAAGCAGGGGAAGTAGAGGCGAAACAGGTGACAGGGTATTATAGATTCGTGAATCGGCGGATGTTTGGTGTTTCATCTGAACGCTCTTTAATCTCAACGATTATGCCGAAAAATGTAGCGCATATTAATACAGCAGTCTCGACAGCATTTAAAGATGAAAAAAAACTGATAAACTTTATAGGTTTTACTTATTCTGTTATTTTTGATTTTTATCTAAAATCAACAGGGAAATCTGATTTATACGGTAATGCATTGGAAACTTTTCCTTACATTGATAATTCACAAGTTTCTCTACTTACGGTAGTCTTAACTTGCTTGACTAATCACTATGATGACCTCTGGAGTACATGCTATTATTCCGAATTTACCCAAAATAATTGGGCTAAACTTGATCCACGCCTGCCCAATAGTTTTTTCTCACAACTTACCCCAAACTGGCAACGCAACTGCGCCCTACGCACCGACTACAATCGCCGCCAAGCTCTAGTCGAAATTGATGTGCTCGCGGCAATAGCATTAGACTTAACTCTAGATGAACTACAAACCATCTATCGCGTGCAGTTTCCCGTTATGCGCCAATATGAACAAGATACTTGGTATGACCGCGCAGGCCGTATAGTCTTCACCATTTCCAAAGGGCTGGTCCGAGTAGGATTAGCGCGTAAAGCCAAAAAAACCGACACACCCTGTCAAATAAAAACCCCACCCACCGAGATTAAAAACCGCTGGCT
>ENA-ORXI01000993-ORXI01000993.1-sediment-metagenome-genome-assembly--contig:-NODE-993-length-23063-cov-3.499565_pt1 | contig 23063 bp, 20 predicted proteins | sample MGYA00237861_ERZ511468 | MGnify/ENA primary metagenome ERZ511468 (study PRJEB26299, sample SAMN06266213) | sediment metagenome | isolation source: Hudson Canyon methane seep mesocosm | place: USA:Hudson...
ATCTCTCAATGTTGCTTTAAGACAATTAATGGATTTGTATGTCTGTCTTAGACCAGTAAGATGGTTTAAAGGTGTACCTTCTCCGGTAAAGACCCCTGAAAAAATTGACATGGTGATTTTCAGAGAAAACACCGAAGATATCTATGCCGGCATTGAATTCGAACAAGGAACTGAGGCGGCGAAGAAATTCCTTTCACTGTTGGAGACATCATTCCCCGATGAGTTTTCAAAAATAAGATTCCCTAAAACATCAGGTATCGGAATCAAACCAGTTTCCATCGAAGGTTCTGAACGTTTGCTTAGATCAGCTTTTGAATACGCCATAGAAAATAACCGCAAAAGTGTTACTTTTGTCCATAAAGGCAACATTATGAAGTTTACTGAAGGTGCGTTTAGAAATTGGGGTTATGCTTTAGCAGAGAGGGAATACGGAGAACACGTTTACACTTGGGATCAGTGGGAAAGAACAAAATCAGAACAAGGCGAAGAAGCTGCCAATGATGAGCAACGAGAAGCCTTAGAAAACGGCGCTATCTTGGTTAAAGATGCGATTGCTGATATCACTCTTCAGCAAGTTCTTACTAGACCATCTGAGTTTGATGTGATCGCTACTATGAACTTGAATGGTGATTATTTATCCGATGCTCTGGCTGCACAAGTTGGCGGCATAGGGATTGCTCCAGGAGGCAATATTAATTATTTAACAGGCCATGCTGTGTTTGAAGCCACTCATGGGACAGCACCTAAATACAGTGGTCAAGATAAAGTAAATCCTGGATCTGTGATTCTCTCAGGCGAGATGATGTTGCGTTATTTAGGCTGGAATGAAGCAGCTGATCTGATAATTAAAGCAATGGATAAGACCATACGAAACCAAACTGTTACCTATGACTTTGCCCGATTAATGGATGGTGTGGACCCAATCAAATGCAGTGAGTTTGGTGATCAACTCATAAAAAATATGAACTGATCTGGAATCCTAACTGAACACCCAACCAACCAAAAGAGACTGCTTATGATGAAGATCATTAAAACTGTTTTAATTACCCTTATTGTGTCACAAGCTCATTCTGTTTTAGCGGCATCTTGTGAGCAGACTATTGAAGGTAATGATATGCTCCAATTTAACCTAAAAGAGATTGTTATAAGCTCAACTTGCTCAGAAGTAACTATTAACTTAAAACACACAGGCCAATTAGCTGGCAATATCATGGGACACAATTGGGTTTTATCAAAAACAGAAGATTTTATGGCCGTGGCACTCGCTGGAGGCTCAGCTGGTCCTGCAGACAACTATGTTCCATCAAATGACTCAAGAGTGATTGCTTCTACAGTAATTATTGGTGGTGGTGAAGAGACATCAGTCACTTTCTCGTTAGCATCGTTGGGTATTGGAGAGGACTATACTTTTTTCTGCTCCTTTCCAGGGCACTACGCCATCATGAAAGGTGTTTTTACAATTATAAACTAATTTTTAAGGCTCCTTTAGCCAATGCTAAGGGTCCAGTTCTAGCAATTGCTACTAGGGTGCTTATGCCCTCTAAAGCTTCTAAAAATTCATCATTTTTTGAAGTATTTGCCATAACTTCTACAATTAAAAGATCATCCTGATCATTAATAATTTTTGCTGAATAATCATAAAAAATAGTTTTAATAACCTCTTCTTTATCAGGATGAACATTTATTTTGATCATCATTAATTCACGCTCTATATGATCATGTTGACTGATATTAAGAACATCTATCACATCAATAAGTTTATAGAGTTGCTTCGTTATCTGTCCGATGACTTCATCAGACCCTTCTGTTACCAAAGTCAATCTCGAAATCATTGAATCTTGTGTTGGAGCAACACTTAATGAATCAATGTTGTAGCCTCGAGTAGAGAACATGGAAGCAACTCGCGTTAATGCTCCCGATTCATTTTGCAGTAATATTGCAATCGTATGTTTCATCTATGTGCCTTACTCATTTAATAATACAGACAAAGGATTGTACAGGTACAGGGTTCCAAGAACAAATGAAGATACTTATCACTATTACTTTTCAACTTGGTTTATAGTAAGGTGTCTTCCTCAACCTTTTGTGAGATTGAAATAATGCTAAGAAAGTTGAGTTAATATGGCAGAAAAACAAATACTAACAGGCTCAGATATTATCGTTAAAGTCCTTGCAGAACAGGGAGTTGAGACGATTTTTGGTTATAGTGGTGGCGCTATATTGCCAACCTATGATGCTGTGTTTCAATACAACGAAACACATAAGAATAATCCGATGCCCCTGATTGTTCCTGCCAATGAGCAAGGAGCTGGTTTTATGGCATCTGGTTATGCAAGATCAACGGGCAAGCCTGGAATTGTCTTAGTAACTTCAGGCCCTGGAGCGACAAACACTGTTACTCCAGTAAGAGATGCAATGGCTGACTCAATACCAATGATTGTTATATGTGGGCAAGTTAATAGATCATCAATTGGAAGTGATGCTTTCCAAGAAGCCCCTATTACAAGTGTTATGGGATCTGTTGCTAAACATGTTTTCTTGATTACTAAAGAAGAAAAGTTAGCTGCCACACTTAGAGCTGCGTTCGAAATTTCTACTTCTGGAAGACCAGGCCCTGTGGTAGTGGATGTTCCAAAAGACATACAAACAGCCAGCATAGAGTTTGAGATTAATTCAACACTTAATATTAACGCTTACAGGGAACGTCTTAAGACTATCGAAAATAATCGGCTAAGCGATCAACAATGTGAAAGTTTTTATAATTATCTAAGAGCCTCCAATAGACCTTTGATTTATTCAGGTGGCGGAACAATTGCTGCTGAGGCATCAAAAGAATTAAGAAGCTTTTCTGATCGATTTCAAATCCCAGTAACCACCACCCTTATGGGCATAGGAGCGGTTGATACACAATCTCAATTATCTCTCCAGATGTTGGGTATGCATGGTACTGCCTTTGCTAATTATGCGGTTGAAGACTGTGATTTTATTATTGCAATGGGTTCTAGATTTGATGATCGAGTTGCAGCCTCGCCCAAACAATTTGCACCTAAAGCTAAAGCTGTGGCCCATTTTGATATCGATGCATCTGAAATTGATAAAGTAAAACAAACCGATTGGTCTCATGTTGGACTTCTAAAAACTGCTCTGAACGACCTCTTGGCTTACGCTGATAAAAAGAATATTAAGGATGTGTTTTCTGATTGGGCAACTGAGATTCAAGAATTAAAGTCTACATATCCACTGGATTACGACAGAACCTCGGACTTAATACAACCTCAAATGGTTTTGGATGAAATTAATCATTTAACCAAAGGCAACGCCATCGTCTCAACAGGTGTGGGCCAACACCAAATGTGGTCAGCCCAGTATTTTGATTTTAAAGAACCTAGACAATGGCTAACATCGGGAAGTATGGGGACAATGGGTTTTGGTTTGCCTGCAGCAATTGGTGCTCAGTTTGCCCATCCTGATAAACTTGTTATTGATGTGGATGGAGACGGCAGTATCAGAATGAATCTAGGTGAGTTGGAAACGGTCACCACTTATGATTTACCGATTAAGATCCTCTTGCTTAACAATGCTGGTGATGGGATGGTGAAGCAATGGCAAAAGCTCTATTATGGTGGTCGATTGTCAGCAAGCGACAAGACACTTCATAAAAAGGATTTTGTGTTATCAGCCCAGTCAGATGGCTTTGAATACGCTGAACGCTTAACCGATAAAACCCAACTTCAAAAGACCATTAAAGAATTTATTGACTGTAAAACAGCCGCTTTTCTTGAAGTTATTATTGATCCAGATGCTATGGTATTCCCAATGGTGGGTCCTGGAATGTCTTACGATCAAATGATCACTGGGGAGCATATCAAAAGCCGGAATGAAGATCCTGAAGTAGAGCCCATTGATCCTAAAGCAATGTTCTAAAAGATCTACCTTTCCCCCATTGCATCTATATCATGGGGTTCTCCAGTTTGAGTATAGAGAACTTTTTTTCTAAAAAATCTTAGCATTCCCATTTCACCCATTCGTGAGGCGCCAATGCCTGAATATTTAAACCAATTTTTCTCACCATCAAAAACATAAGTGGTTGCACCACAATCTTGAATAGTGATAGCACCCGCATCAATTTGTTGAGCAATTTCATTTGCCTCTTCAGCGCTCCCAGCCAGAACCGCTGCTGATAAGCCATATCGGGTGTCATTGGCCAAGTGAATTGCGTCACTAATATCACTGTAGCTCATCACAGGAATAACAGGTCCAAACGTCTCATCAGTCATAACCTTCATAGAATGATCCACATCTCTTATCACTGTGGGTCTAATCCACTTTCCGCCTCCGTGATTCTCAATAGAGCCTCCCGTAAGCACAGTAGCCCCTTTATCGATAGCATCGCTTATATGAGACTCGATAATAACTGCCTGTTGGTCAAAGATTAATGGTCCTATATGGCCTTCCCTAATATTCGGGTAATTAAGTTGTACTTCATCGGCTAATCGAGCTAATTCTTTGGTTAACTCTTCAGCAATGGATTCATGGACATAAACTCGTTCAATCGATTGACAAGCTTGACCAGTTGCTTGAACTGATGCTCTTAAAATAATTTTTGCACTCTCTTTAGGCTCTGCATTTTCTGTAACAATCACAGGGTCTTTACCGCCAAGTTCTGCATAAACAGGTATAAAATTTTTGGCCCCACTTTCATAGACTAATTTTCCTGTCTTTACACTACCGGTAAAACACACGGCATCAACATTATTAATTAAATCCTGCCCTGTTTGGCCATCGCCTTGGATATAACGACACACTGCATGTAACTCTGGGACCTGTTCCAGAGTCTCCTGAAGAGGTTTAATGAACCTTGGAGTAATCTCGCTTGGCTTAGTAATGGCTGCTGATCCTGCCATTAAAGCAGGAAGAAGGTCAATTAAGGAAATTAAAAAAGGAAAATTCCAAGGGCCAACAATACCAACCACCTCAAAAGGTTTGTATTGATGGCTATAAATGACACTTGGAATTGAGGATTGAATCGGTTCTTGTTCAGTAAAAACTTGGCGTCCTATCATGTGCCACCCTTCGATCGACTTTGCTAAATTCTCTATTTCTGCAGTGGCTATAAAATAACGACCTGTATCGGTCACTAGAGCTTCTAACAAATCACTGCTCTTGGAAACAATATTAGCCCATTCTTTAAGAATATCTGCTCGCTCATCCACTGTTAGAGAAGCCCATTTTGGCTGATTAGAACGTAGTTCGTTTACAGTGTTCTCAATTTCAGTTGTAGGGGTCACTTCAAATGAATAATCGAGCTCGCCTGTCCTTGGGTTTCTGGCGTCTATAGTTCGAGTTCCTGCGGTTCCAGTATTCAAAATGCCCACTCCTCAGCAAATTAGATGGTTAAGATTACGATTAAAAATAATAGACATCAATATTTATTTTATCAATTCATCAAAGCGGCCTGGATCAATATTACCCCCACTTAATAAGATCAGAATATTTGCATTCTTTATTGGAAAATTATGATTCAGAGCAAAAGCTAAAGCTACTGCACCGCCAGGCTCAACAACAAGGTTAAATTCTTCAAATGCAACACGCATGGCTTGTTTAACTTGCTGTTCATTCACTGTTTCCACTGAAGTTAAAAGGTCTTGATTAATCGGAAATGTTAATTTTCCTGGTGTACGAGCCATTAAAGCATCACAGTGGGTTGATTGATTTATATCAACAGATGTTCTTTTACCATTTTTGATCGATAATTGTGTGTCATTAAATAATTCCGGCTCAACACCAATAATTTTACACTGATCAAAGTAATGCTTAATCGCTATACTGCAGCCCGCTATTAAACCTCCTCCACCTACAGGACAGATAAAATAGTTAACCTGCTCTTCTATAAGAGCCATCTGATGTATAGCTTCTAGGGCGGCTGTTCCTTGACCTGATATAACATCAAAGTGATCATAGGCTGGGATCAGGAATGCAGCAGTGTCCGAAGCAATTTTTTTAGCTATGGCCTGTCTCGATTCTTTATATCGATTATAAAAGACAACTTTTGCTCCCAAAGCTTGGGTCTTTTCTATTTTTATCATGGGAGTGTCCTCGGGCATAACAATTGTTGCTTTGACTCCCATAAGAGATGCTGCATAGGCCACTCCTTGGGCATGATTTCCAGAAGAGAAAGCCACCACATCTTTCTTTTTGTTCTCTTTAAAATACTGATGCATTGCAAAATATGCTCCCCTAGTTTTGAAAGAACCGTTTATTTGATTGCACTCAGCTTTCAGGAACAGGTTGACGCCCGATGCTTTATTCATTGCTTCTGAGAAAAGAACGGGAGTCTCTTTGACGACTCCTGTCAAAACTTCATTAGCATTCAGAATGTTATTAATGTTAATCAATCTAATATTTACTTTTTACATCTGTCATTTAATATTAAGTTTCATTCAATTAATAGGTGGAATCAAATGGAAACTTACATTGTGACAATCTACGCTAAAGAAGACCATGCCAATCAAGTAGAACAATATTACAAAGAACTTCAACCGCTTTATGAAGAAGCCACTGGATTTGTTGGTAGAAAAATTTATCGAGCAAAAACTGGTGCAATGGTGAATGCTGTCCGTGAAACCTATTCAAAAGAAGAGTTGGCTAACACTCCAGATGAAGATCACGATCACGGAGAACACTTTGTTATGATCGAAGAATGGGAGTCTGTGCAAGATCGTATTAACTTTGGTCGAGGACTCAGCAAGGAACATCACATGAAAGTAATACCTTACCTTCTCCCTAATCACTCACATGAATTTTATAAGGGCGTCTAAGTTAATATATTGTCTATTTTCTTAGCACAAATAAAATCATTTTCGGAGAGCCCTCCGATAGCATGAGTAGTATAGACAACCTTACAGGAACCATATTTAACAGTTAAATCAGGATGATGATCCTCCGATTCAGCTATCCAAGCCACCGCATTTACAAAGGAAATAGTTTTGTTATAACCAGAGAATTTAAATTCTTTAGATATTTCTTTAGCGTCATTTGAAATTTCCCATGCTGGGTCAATGGCTTCAGAAATTTGCTTGGCAGCAGCCATATCAAGAGGCTGAACGCCTCCCTCACAGGGCACACAGTGTTTTTTTTCAAGTTCATTTGAATTCATCTCTATTTTCTCCTTTAAAGATGGGGCAAGGCAACAAAAGTGCCGCCATTGTCTTCTGATAATTTTCTCATTAAATGTGCAAATCTTGCACCATTAGCTGTCCCTGCTTGAGTCGGAAAACCAATGCCATGTATTCTAACTAGTCGGTTACCGTAACGATCTGCCTTATTAAGGCGAGCAATATATCGACTCACAGCCTCAACCGAGCCTCTAGGAAAATCATCACCAAACACATAAATACTAATTTGTTTATCGGTGTCATAGAAAGTAGTGATCGCTTCTGTGATACCCTCAACAGGGCTCGAATCGCTATAAGGATTCCAAAATCGAAGGGTACGAGTTATATTTCGTCTGATTGCAGGTGAATCAGGTATCCAGCGACCACTGTATGTCGGGAACATATACTCTCCCTCATCATTAAGAACCTGGATGCCTTTCACTGTTGGATAGACAGCGAGTGTTTCAGTGATTTTTTGTATAACAAGATTCCAAGGGCCTTGAAACATACTGCCTGATGTATCAATCACAAAGATAATGTATTCGCTATCAACTGGGATACCCCCGACAGTGCTATCATCTATGGGGTTATAATCTTTTAACAATCGCTTCATTTCATCCGTTAGCATTTGTTTAGCCGATAAAAGGCTATTTAATAATCCTGATGATTCTTCTGAGATTGCCTGTGTTGCACTGAACTCACCCTGCTTTTCAGATAAATCTCCAGCTAATTTATTTTTCTTCTTTTTATTTTCAGATAACTGCTCCTTGATTTCATCTAGCTCCGTATTCAGAACAGTGGCATCTCCTCTCAATTCATTAAGTTCATTTTCTAGCCTAATAACTAATTCCTGCATGTCCTCTTGACTCTTTTGAATGGTGATAGGTTCATAAATCTTTGTTATTACTAACAGTAAAATAACGGCGCCAAAGCCACAGCAAACCACATCCAAAAAAGACAAGTTAAAGGTTTCCATGTTACGTCTACGTCTCATTAAGGCCAGTCCCTGGATGGAGCCATAAAACTACCTTTTGAACGAATAGCTAATCGCCAATAAGCCTCCGCAGCTAAAGGGTCACCGTCCATTGGAAACAAAAGAACATTAACAGGTATTGGTGGGAGTTCTCTTAGAGCTTGTTCAAAATACCTAATTCTTTGCTCTGGTTTAACCATTATCTCTGAGGCAGGATTGCGTTTTCCTTGTGTAGGCAGTCCGTCAGTTAACAAAAAAATATTATCAGGACGAGGCTGAAGGTCATTAATCTTCTCGAAAGCATTGATTAGACTAGTCCCGTTTTGTGGAACAGTTGATCTCAATTCTTCAATAGCATTTTTAATTGTTGTGCCATCATCAACCTCGAGCCACTCTCCCTGAGAATCTTCAATGGCACTAACCGCTGATTCATTGAAAGTGTAGATTTGAAACTTTGTTCCACTCTGAAGTCGAGTGGTCAACCAGTCGACACTATTCACAGTTTGTCTCCATTTAGGTGCCTTGATCTTTTGGCTGTCCTCCATGTTTCTATAACGTATAACATTTACATAGGTTCTACCGAGCATGCTGGCAGATGCATCAACCAGAAAAAGAACATGCTTACCCCCCAATTTTAATTCTGTAAGGTACTGTCTATCTCCTTCTCCTACAAATTCCCTTAGGGATTTTCCAGTGTTTGATGAGTCTAGTTCAGCTTGGGCGGACATTCTTTTATTAGATTCAGTTAACTGTTTTACATCGGCTTGTAAACGTTTAACATCATCATCTGAAGCAAGTGAATTTGCTTGATAGAATTCGATTTCTTTTAGTAGTTCTTGGATAATTTCAGTTAGTTCATCAACACTGCCTTCAATGATTGCATTCTCTTGCTCAGTCTTATCCAGTGCATTTGTAATTCTTACCAGTTGCTTTTGTTCATTAAAAATCCGTTCTTCTAAGAGCCTGCTTTCTGATTGCAGATCTGAACTGGCTTGATCACTTCTACTTTTTACTTGCGAGTTAATAATCATAAAAAATAAAATCACTGCCCCAAAACCGCAAGCAATTACATCCAAGAAAGATAAGTTAAAGACGTTAAATTGCCTTCTAGCCATAAAAAATTTTTCTCAGTCTCCCTTCAAATGGGTAATAAGATTCTGGTCGCAATACTTCTCTGTCTCAAAAATTTGACGCTCTTGCAATAACTGCAATTGATGCACCAAAAACATGATGACAATACTGATCAAAAGAGCAATAAAGGTTGAGTTAAAAGCCACGCCTAAATTCTGTGTCACGCCACTGATATCTCCATCTACAGCTCTATGTGCTAAAGATAGAGCAGCACCTATACCTCTTACAGTTCCAATAAAACCAATTGACGGTATTGCCCATGCAATATAGCGGATCATTGATAACTCTGATTCTAATCGGTCGGCCTCAGATTCCACCATTGTATGTGTGGTCGTAGAAACATCTTGAACATTTTTTGTAGTAGCAAAACGTTTTAATCCATTCATAAGGATTCTTGGCAATAAAAGATCTTTTTTAGAATCAGGTAAATTTTCTAACTGCCTAAGAAAATCATTGATCTCATTGGGTCTGATACTCTGACCTTCTCTGACCGGCACTAGATCTTCTTGGAGAAGCTTTCTCTCACTGATAGAAGATCGAGCCTTTAAGGTCATAATAGCGAATGCCCAAAACATAAGAATAAAACAAGATTCTTGCTCAAAATCCCTAACAATGACATAAAATGATCGTTCAGGAATATAATTAATATCTTGTTCAATCATTGCCTGCTGTTCTTGGATAATTGAAGTTGCCTCTGGTCTAACAATGGAGACATAAAAAGCATGGACCAATATGACAGCCACTATCAATGCAAACCCTTGATATAAAAATTCTTTCGAAAGATTCTGACCGTTCATATGATCTCTCCTATTTATATATCGGATGGAAAGCTGACTGCAACATCTGCTGATAGTGACTCTGAAGGAGTAAATTCTTCAAGTGTTTCTTCCTCATAGGCTGCCTGAATTCTTTCCAATTCTTGTTGCAATTCTCTATCAATCTCTTCTTGGCTTTTCGTTGTAACTGATTCAATACCAATTGTCTCATCTTCCTGAGAAACAACAAAACTGCTGGTCAAACAACAACTCACTGCCAGCACCATTAAATATTTCAATATCCCTGTTTGCATAATCTTCAAATTATTCATTATCAGTATACCTTGCTATCCTAAAACCGACATCTAATCTACCTTGAGTTCCATAATCGCGGTAAGCATATCTTAATGCCGTAATGGTTGAATGACGCCAACTGGATCCTCTGATAACCCTGACAGTCCCATCATCTGGGCCATATGGGTCTTTTTCAAGTTGATCAAGGTCTCTATTAACTACCGCATAATAATCATTGACCCATTCAGAAACATTACCTCCCAGATCATAGAGACCAAGTTTATTCGACTCAAATTTAGCCACAGGTGAAGAAAGTGGATAACCGTCCCAATAATCTATCAACACATTAGTCATAAGGCTTTCCGCTGATTCATCAGCATAATTCCCCGAGTTTTCAGTGGGAGGCATACTTGCACCCCAAGGGTACTTTTGTACTCCACCACCACCGTTATAACGTGCCACCCATTCCCATTCAGCTTCTGTCAATAATCGATACCCATTGGTCATGGGTTGAATTAACTGATGTCGACCGTCAACTACCCTATAAGCTGGATCCAATGATTCTCTGTTGCTTAACCAATTACAAAATCCAACTGCATCTTCCCATGTGACCATCACTGTTGGATGAAGTCCATTCGATAGCTCTCTATATGTTTCTGCTCCTGAGGTATGCTTTGGTTTAAATTTTCTAAACTCATTGTTGGTTATTTCTCTAGTGCCAACATAAAACGGTCTAGTAATTTCAACTAATCTTTCAGTTTCATTTGACTGTCGCCCTTGGGTTCTTCTTGGGGTTCCGACAATAAACTGTCCGGTAGATATTAACCTCATTTTAAGGCCTTGAGAGGTTTTGATGGACTGAGGCATAGCTGCTAAAACTGTCTCTTCTGACGTTAATAATTTTACTTCCAGTGTTTGATCAAAACCAGGAGTAGGCTTTACATTAATATCCTGTGTTAAAAGCCCATCCTTTTTGATAGTTAATATTTGCTTCTTAGCAATCAGGTTCACTTTAAGAGGAATATTTCCTAAACTCTTATCACCTTGGGTAACCTCAGCATCTTGAGTGCCTTGGATTAGAATTTTTCCAAAAATTGGCTGTAAATCTAAATTTATAACCTCAGAATCTTTTGCCATGGATTGCAATGTTTCAACAGTCTTTAATTCAATGATCTGATCCATAGTTTTGTAACCAGGTTTCGAGACACTAACACTATGAGCAACTAAGGGTTCAAGATCTATTTCAACAGGTGTCATCCCTCGATAAACTGAGTCTATATTTACAGAAGCACCCTTAGGGTAGGAAACAATACTAAGTTTGCTGTCTAAACGACTCAAGTTAAATAGCTCTAAGACAATATTTTCTCTCGCCTTTACAGCTATCTCAGTTGAAAAATCCTTATAACCATTTTTTTTAATTCCAAGAACGTGCTGCCCTTCTATAAGATCAAAGTCCAAGGGAGTCAATCCTACATTTTTACCATCAATAAATATTTCAGCCCCACTTGGTTTAGTGTCTATCTGAACATCAGCCCAAGCAGGCTTAAGGTCAAAAATAAATTCTTGTTCTTCACCCATCCCATTGATGACCAATTGCTCCTTAATGGGAAAATACTTTTCAAATCGCAACTCAACATCTCTTGTTCCAGCTGCCACCATAGCGCCCAAGCCAAGCCAGTTTTGTCGACATTCCTCTAAGCTTATCTCTACATCTTCACAAATAGATGGCGTTGATCTTTTTCCCTCGAGATACAGCTCAGAATCAACATCGGGTCGGGTCGTAAATGTAATAATACCTGGTGTTTTTTTTAATTTGATATCAATAACTTGTGAGGATTCCTCATTGATTTCAATATCCAAGCTGCTGGGAAAATAACCTGATCTAGAGTAATCAGCCCTATATTCACCGGGTCTTAGTAAAAATCGTCCACTAATTTTTAAATGTGGGAAAAAACCCCCAGAGACTGAAACCTTAGCGTCAGCTGGCATGGTGTTTATTTCGACAGCTTTAGAGGTAAATAAATAAAATAAAAAGTAACCAACTAAAAATACGAGCCCTATAGCAATTCTCTGAACAGTCTTGTTTTGAAAAATACTCTCACTTTGGCGTTTTTGAAACTGCGTTGGTTGCTCCTCTAAAGAAACATTCTCAATATTAAGCTCTATTTGATTGGTCGATATTTTAAACTGGACTCGCTTATCAGACACAATCAACTCGTCACCATCTTTGATCCAATGATTCCCAGAAAATTCATTGTCATTGATTGTGGTATCAATACCAGAGTTAATCTTTTGCAAGACTAAACGATCATCTATCAAATCAATGATCATAGCTATCCCTAATGAAAGCGAACCAATAACCACAATATCTGAATTCAAATCCGTACCTATTTTAATAGGTAGATCTTCTTGGCTTAATAAGATCTCTTTATCATTTTCTCTAAGGATAAAATTCGTCATATTTTTTCTCTGCAGATTACTGTAAAGCTCTGTTCTGATTGGTTGGGGTCAACTTTGAACCTTAAGGTTGTGTCTCTGTAACCTATTCTCATTCCTTTTGCTGTGTATATACCTGGTTTTAATAAGATTGATTGACGTTCAAAAAGTCCAAAATCACCTTTTTTATATATCACTACATTTGTTTTTTGATCGGAAATTAAAGTAACTTGGAGAGGTATAGAAGCGACCTTTAATACTTGTTGCATTTTGCTAACTTGCTCAATCAACTCTGGACCCTTATTAAGAATTGCCTCAGCTTGCTTGAGCGTTTCTTGTGCTTGGGAAAATAATTTATCATCATTCAGTTGCTCTGCTTTGGCAATAAATGAAATCATTTGGTTTATTAGCTTGATCCTCTGCCTAACTCTTAAAAGACTGTCTTTAACTTCCTGAATATTGGGGTCTAAAGACAGTATAGTTTCATAATAAGACTCAGCGTTATCCCACTCTTCATTAACTTCAGCAATTAGTGCTTTGTATTTCAGCGACTTCGTCAATACAATTCTTCTTTGGATTTCTAATTCCTCAATTGCTTGTTGACCCTCTTTAGAGTCAGGAACAATAGATAAACTTTTTCTAAAAGAAACCTCAGCTTCTTCAAATTTTTGTTTTTTCATCAATGCATAACCCTCAGACAAAGACAACTGAAATTGCTCCTCATCATTAGACAAAATAGATGCAGTCAATCCTTCCAAAGCTGGCTTCCAATTAGAATCAATAGCCAATGCTGCTTGAAAAGCTTCGATGGACTCAATCCATTCTCTTTCTTCAGCTAAACGTTTACCTTGATTTGAAAGTGCTATAACTTTGTCAAGCTTCAAAGCACGATCAAGTCCTGCTTTGGCCAACTGATTAGACCCATCGATTGCTAGGGCTGTTTCAAAATTTGATATCGCTAGTGGTTTATTTTCTTGCAGAATGGCCGCTTGCCCTTGGCTAAGAGATTGTTGCAAGACCGATGGAACAGCAACCTCAAGATCTATAAGTAATTGCATAGCAGTACGATAACTTGCTGCAGCCATATCATAACTCCTATTCAAGTAAGCTGTGTCACCTTCATCTTGTATCGTATTAATTTTTTTCCATTCTGATTGGGCCCAAATTTGGACACCGCTTAATTCTAATTCATCAATTTTAGCGAGTAATTCAGATAATAAAGCCTGTGCGATAGGTTTTTGAGCTAAAACAGCTTCGTCTAGTTGTATTTGCTCTGCTCTGGTTTCATCCAAGTTTTGATTGGTAGCTGATGCCTCATCTTCATTAACCATTCTAGGCAAGAGAAACACCACAAGAATTAAAATCAATGCCATGCTTCCTAACAAGGCATAAGCAATTATTGGTCGAACTGTTTGTTTTTGACGACGATCTAATCTTTGCTGGTAGACCGTTTTATTCTCAGCCTCCTCTGCATTATCATCATTTGATTGAATAGACTCTGATTCTTCAGACATAATCTCTTTCATATAGGTTTATTGAACTGATGGAGTAGAAATTAGAAAGCCAGTTTCATCGGTATAAATCTGTTTAAGCAATTTCCTCCACTCTAAGAATTTTTCTTGGGCTGATCCAGTTAATCGAATAGTTTGCCCTTCCAGCTCAATAATTAATGGTTCAGCTTCCGAGTCAAAGGCTGTGCCTAATTCTTTCATGGATTCTTTATATATTTTTGCTTCTGAGGCCTTACCGAAGCCACTCTTCATTGCTTCCATTCCACCATAAATAGCCATTTGCTGCATTGTACTACTGGCCTGACTGTCACCGTCAGAAACAATTGCCCCTATTAAGGCCGCCGCTCCAAGAATTTGCCTTGTGCGGGCTGATTTTTTTAATGCTGCATAAGTGATCATGTCTTCTCTAGACAGCTTTCTCCAATCCTCATAAGGCTGAGAAATATTCTCATATAATTGAGCATAGTATTCATTAAGGGTGTCGAGAAGAAGAAACTCTCTCTCCTGAATATTATAAACTCGTTGCATAATACTATCTTCATCATCTGGAAGACGTTGAGCCTCATAGATGTTTTTTTTGTTTTTGCTTAAATAGTCCTTATACACCCCAGGAATAAGTTCAGCAGCAAATCGTATGTCACCAATTTCATTAATCCTTTGAAGTTGTTGTTGTTTGAGATCTTGCTTAATCTTAACTAAATCATTAGCAATTTTGTTATATACATTCTGATACGGGTCTTGAGTCAAATCTCGTCTCTTGCTATAAGAACTCTGGGCTATTGTTGAAGAATAAACCTTATTAACCCATTCTTTACCCGTGATATCCCAAGCACCAATTCTGATAGAAACATCTAATCCATTTGAAACTTCAATACGACCAGAAATAATAAGATCGATTGCTTCAGATTTTTCAGGTAAGACCCAAACCCCTCCCCAAAAACCAGTATCTTGTAGAGTTTTTTTAAGGTGATAAGGGATATATCTGGCTTCAGCCTTTCTAATTTCAGGAAAAATCAGTTCTTTGTCTTCATCAGGTATATTAGGATCAAACAACAAGATACCAATATCAAGAAGCTCTTCCTCAGGAATTTCTATCTGCGCCCTCTCTAGTGAAATCTTTTCATATTGGATGGTTTTAGCATGTAGCAAGCCACTAAAAAAACACACTACCAAGGAACAAATTATTTGAATTCTTTTTGATTGGGTTGTCATTTTTTGATGCCCATGTGTTTCCTGTATTCATCCCAAAGAGCTGCTCTAATCATTGGGTCCTCTTCCTGAATAGCTGCTTCTCTAATTTGCCTAGCAATAACATCTTCGCCGGTTCCATCCATTGGAATATCATCAGGGATTCTTTCTTTTATTTTTCCTTGGTCATCCGTTGTGTTCTCAGATGCCTTATCCAACTCCGTCTCTGAACTGTCTTCATCTTGGGTTTGCCCTGCTGTTGCTGAAGTTGATGAATTACCTGATTCTGATGACTCAATATCCAATGGTCCATCTAGACCACCCTGCTGAACAGCAGCAGCATCAGCATTCTCTTGTGAAGTCATACCGCCAAGAGTTTGATTTGCAGCAGCAATAATGACACGTTCACCAGCTATTTCATTATCAAAATCACCTAATGATTCATCAAAAATAGAAGATGCTGACTGCCCAGACCCCAAATCAGATGATATTACACCAGATCCTGACTGACTATCTTCACCCTGATCGGATGAGGCATTGCCTGTGGTCCCACTATTATTCCCAGAAGCAGCATCAGAACTCTGATTACCACCTGCAGATTGGTCTCCAGATGTTGCGGAGGAGGAACTGGATTGTGAAGATTGTGAGCTTGATTGTGAAGATTGTGAGCCGGATTGTGAAGATTGTGAGCCACTCGGTATAGACGGTGACGGCATAGAAATTCCACCACTAGTAGGAGGGGATGATGAACCAGAAGTTGATGGTGTCGATGGAGATGGCATTCCACTTGCAGAACTGGGAGACGATGGGTTAGATGCTCCACCACTCATTTGTTGGACTGCACACCCATTAATTGTCATTAAAACTAGTATTAATACAAAATTTTTCATTGCTGACATCTCTTTCTCTTATCGCCAGCTTAGCAGAACTAAACTGATTATATCATCAAAATAAGTAGTTAAAAAATCTAAAAAAAATAATAACTTCTAGATAGATATATTCTTATTTTGATACGATTTGGTTTCAATAAAAATTTTTTTTGGAGAAGTTATGAGCATGCAACAAGTGTTTGAAGAATTAAAATCTAAGATCGGTACATTGATACATCAAAGTGACTGGATTGAAATTACCCAAGAAATGATTAATGCATTTGCTGATGCGACTGATGATCATCAATGGATACATATTGATCCAGCAAGAGCAGCAGCAGAATCCCCTTTTAAAGCAACAATTGCTCACGGTTACTTTACCTTGTCCTTGTACCCTAAATTAAGAGGATTGGTTAACCCAGAAGAGCCACCATATCCAGGAACCAAAAACATCATCAATTATGGGATCAATAAGCTTCGCTTTCCAGGTCCAGTGATCTCTGGAAGCAAAATTAGATCCAATTGTACTCTGCTCTCAGTAGAAGAAGTCAAAGGTACCATTGAGCTAGTTGAAGAATATTCTGTAGAAGTTGAAAATCAATCTCGCCCTGCTTGTGTGGCACAAAATATTATGCGACTGTATTTCTGAATTATGGCCAATATTCTGGTTAATAAAAACGCCTCATTACTTGAAGTCATTTTAAACCGGCCTGATGACGGAAATGCTCTTAGTTTAGAGTTAATTGAAGAATTAAATGACATTCTAGAAAGCTATCAGAATGATCTTGAGATCAAATTGGTCACACTTAGAGGTCAAGGGGATAAATTTTTCATTGCCGGCGGTGACATCAAAGAATTGAATACAGTTCGGTCTGAATCAGACATAGATGAAATGATTAAATTAGGCCGAAGAACCTTAGACACGATTCGTTATTATCCAGTTCCAGTGATTGCTCTAATCAATGGCTATGCATTGGGTGGTGGTGCAGAGCTGGCTATGGCTTGTGATTACAGGCTGGCCATAGAAAAAGCATCGATTGGCTTTGTGCATTCAACCTTAAATATCACCACAGCATGGGGTGGGATTATTGATTTAATTTATTCACTTGGTCACACCAAAGCTCTATTTACTCTAATTGAAGGCAAAACAATAAAAGCAAAAGAAGCCCAAAAGCTTGGCCTTATTGATAGCGTGTTTGATGATATTGACTCAGCATACCTATCAATTGAGACTATTAAACAAACCTTTGAGACATGCAACACGGATATTGTTAGAAGCAATAAAGCCATCATTAATGAAAGCAAACGGTTATTTCACCAAAACTTGGAAACAGCTGAGACAGTTGAATTCAAAAAAACTTGGAGCAGCAAAGAGCATTGGGATGCCTTGGAAGCCTTACTCTCGGAGCTTCCTTCTTAAAACCTTACCGACATTGGTTTTTGGTAATTCGTTAATAAATTCTATTTGTTTTGGGATTTTATAGGCTGCTAGATTCTCTTTGCAATAAGCAATAATTTCTTTTTCATTTAAACTTGGATTACTTTTCACAACAAATAACTTGACTGCCTCACCGGTCTTTTTATCAGGAACACCAATACAAGCTGCTTCAATTATGTCAGGATGAAGACTAACAACATCTTCAATTTCATTAGGGTACACATTGAAGCCAGACACAAGAATCATGTCTTTCTTCCGATCAACAATTGCTAGGAATCCACCTTTATTTAAGGTTCCAATGTCACCAGTTTTAAGAAAACCATCCTCTCCAATAGTCTCAGCAGTTGCCTCTTCATTCTGCCAATAGCCCTTCATAACTTGGGGACCTCTGACACATATCTCCCCAGGCTCACCGCGTTTAACTTCTTTTCCATCATCATCTCTGATGGAAATTTCTGTGTTTGGAATCGGTAATCCAACAAAACCATTGAACTCAGTCAAGTGCGCTGGAGATATAGACACACTAGGTGAAGTTTCAGATAATCCGTAACCTTCAAGCAGCACTTTTCCAGTGAGTTGTTGCCATCTATCAGCTGTGGATTTTCGACAAGCAGAACCTCCAGTTCCCGATAATTTCATAGAACTAAAATCAACAGTATTAATGTCCGGATGATTAAGTAAACTTTCATACAATGTGTTGACTCCATTGAAGAAAGTAAAAGGCCATTTTTTCAACTCTTTAATAAACCCTTTGGTGTCTCTCGGGTTGGTGATTAGTACATTCAATCCTCCTTTACTGTATCCAGCTAAAACAAGAACAACTAATGAATAGATGTGATACATCGGTAAAGCATTGATGTGGATATCCTGACCCTCTTCAAAAACGTCTGCAAGCATGCTATTGAGTTGGTCTAGGTTAGCAACAACATTACCATGAGAGAGCATAACGCCTTTGGATAACCCAGTTGTTGCTCCGGTGTATTGTAAAAAAGCTAAATCATCAATTGAAATTGCCGTTTCATTAAAATCAGCAGTGGGCCTTTTGAGCATGGATTTGAAGCGTATAGTATTAGGGATTCTGTATCGCGGGACTAATCGTTTGATATATTTCAAGACAAAATTCATAAATGCGCCTTTGATAGCTCCTTGATAGTCACCAATCTTGGTAATAATCACATGCTCAATAGTGACATTGTCTAAAACGGGTTGAAGAACATGAGCAGAATTTTCGAAAATAACAATGGCTTTAGCACCAGAATCCCTTAACTGATGCTCTAGTTCTCTTGCCGTATAGAGAGGGTTGACATTGACAACAATCAGGCCAGCTCTTAAAGCACCAAATATTGCCACTGGGTATTGGAGAAGGTTAGGCATCATCATCGCGATTCTGTCGCCTTTTCTCAAGCCAAGAACATTCTGCAGATAAGCGGCAAAACTTTTGGAATCTTTAGCGACTTGTTCATATTTCATTGAAACACCAAAATTAACAAACGCTTCACTTGAAGAATAATTAGTGTCTGCTGCATCTAAAAGTTTAACCAGCGTGCCTCTGGGGTCAAACACTAACTCTTCCGAAGCACATTCAGGGTAATTTTCTAACCAAGGTTTCTTTCTATTCATAATGTTCAATGAAATTTCATTATGATTAATCTAACTCAGAGCGATCATTTTTTCACGTTATTAGTTGCATCAAGATGCTCAAAAGTTCATTATTTCCTCCTTAACGGTTAAATGAAATGGGTAAATCTAGATTTCCAAATTTTTATCAAATGCCAATCAAAGAACGAATCAAAGCGGTCTTTGAGAGAGGCTTAATTACTGAAGACGATTTCCAGGCATTAAAAAATCAGCAACAACGTCTGGATATAGAGACTGCAGACAAGATGATAGAGAATGTCATTGGTGTACTAGGGATGCCAATTGGTCTGGGCTTAAATTTTTCTATCAATAAAAAAGACTATGTTATACCGCTCGCTGTTGAGGAGCCTTCAATCGTTGCTGCGTTAAGCTCTGCTGCAAAAATAGCAAGAATAGGTGGTGGGTTCACAGCAACAAGCACTGATCCCATTCTTACTGGGCAAATTCAAGTGATTAATATTAAAAACATAGAGCAAGCCAGAAACAACTTATTGTCTCGAAAAGAAGAAATACTCAATCTTGCCAATAGTTTACACCCAAGAATGGTTGCCAGAGGTGGAGGGGCCATCGATTTTAAAATAAAAACCTACCCTATGGAATCATTTGATGGTGATATGCTCATTATTGATTTACACGTCAATACTATGGACGCCATGGGTGCAAATCTAGTGAATAGCATGTGTGAGGGCGTGGCTTCGTTAATTGAAACCATTACAGAAGGTGAAGTGTTTCTCAGAATTTTGTCAAATTTAACAGATCAGTCACTTGCTTCTGCATCAGTAATAATTCCACTTCAATCCTTAGCGATTGATGGTTATGCAAGTGAACGAGTTAGGGACGGTATTATTCTTGCATCTGATTTTGCACACGCAGACCCTTATAGGGCATCCACACATAACAAAGGCATAATGAATGGGATTGACGCACTAGCACTTGCTACTGGAAATGATTGGAGAGCAATCGAAGCCGGTGCGCATGCATATGCAGCCCGATTAGGCCGTTACTCAGCCCTATCAAAGTGGTCAAGCAGTAATGATGGGGACTTAGTTGGACACATTGAATTGCCGATAAAAGTAGGCATTGTTGGGGGCTCAATTGAGTCTAATCCTGCGGTTGCTTTAAATTTAAGGATTCTCAATGTCGCATCAGCCACAGAATTGTCCAGTGTAATGGCGGCTGTGGGTTTAGCACAAAATTTCTCTGCCCTAAGAGCGCTGGCAACCGATGGCATCCAAAAAGGCCATATGACACTGCATGCAAGAACAGTTGTAAAAGCAGCCAATACCCCTCATAACCTTTTTGATCAAGTGTTGGAAAAAGTTATTTTAAGCGGTGAAATTAAAGTATGGAAAGCCAGAGAAATATTAGAAAAATTACAACATGCAGCTCCTAAAGTTTCTGTAAAAAAGCCAGTTAAGCAATCAGTCTCTGATGCAATTGAAGGCATTGGGTATGGAAAAGTGATCCTTCTTGGCGAACACTCTGTAGTGTATAACCGTCATGCAATTGCTGTTCCAGCACCATTGAGTATAAGAACCAAAATTGAAGACACGAAAGATCAAATCCTCTTACTTATGCCATCTTGGGGAGTGGAGTATCAATTGGATAAAGACCCTGATAAAAGACAATCATTTGAAAAACCAGCCGGACTTATTTTGGATCAATTAGGCTTAAATGACCGAGGAATGAAGATAGAAGTCTTTTCTGACATCCCAAGAGGCATGGGCCTGGGTGGGTCTGCTGCCATAGCTGTATCAATTATTAAAGCATTAAACAAACATTTTGATTTAAGACTCAAGAATGATGAGATCAACCAAATGGCCTTTGAGTCAGAAAAAATAGCCCATGGACATCCCAGTGGAATAGATAACATCATGGCCACTTTTGGCTTTCCCCTCATATACAGAACTGGGGATAAACCTTTAATTGAACCTTTAAATATTAATGATCCATTTTCTTTGGTCATAGGCTTCTCAAAAAAAGAAGGTTTGACTGCAACAACAGTTAAAAAAGTCAGAGACCTATGGAAGAAAAACACCAATGTTTTTGAAAAGATTTTTGATGAGATTGATGCGTTGGTCATTCAATCCATTCAAGCTATCCAAAATAATGATTTTGAGCTACTGGGCCAGTTAATGAATCTTAATCATGGTTTATTGAACGCTCTTCAAGTCTCAACACCAGAGCTTGAACGATTGGTTATGGTTGCTAGAGAATCTGGTGCATTAGGAGCAAAATTAACTGGTGGTGGTGGTGGCGGAGCAATGATTGCATTATGCGACAATGTGAGTGCAACTCAAGAGGCAATAGAAGCAGAAGGTTTTGAAACCCTGACATTCGAAATCAAGAATTCATGACCACAGAAAACCTACCCCCCGACAACCAAGAAGATATGCTCATACTGGTTGATTCTTCTGATAATGAAATAGGATTTCTTTCAAAATCAGAGTGTCATATGGGTGCAGGACAATTACATCGGGCATTCTCAGTCTTTATTTTTAACAGTTCAGGAGAGGTCCTTATTCAAAAACGAAGCCCTCAAAAAGAACTTTGGGGACTGCACTGGTCCAATAGCTGTTGCAGTCACCCTAGGAAAAATGAAAACATTGAGAGTGCCGTTAATAGGCGCTTAGCAGAAGAATTAACGATTCAATGCCCTATTCACTTTCTATACAAATTTACCTACCAAGAAAATTTTGAGAATGTAGGCAGTGAACATGAACTTTGTTATGTTTATGTGGGTCTTTTCGATGGTGAAATAAAAGCAGATCCCAGTGAGGTTGCGGAGTGCAAATTTATAAGCCCTCAAAAACTTAATCGAGAGATAAAGGCTTCATCTGAAAACTTCACACCCTGGATGCAAATGGAGTGGAACACTATCTTGGGTAGTTATAAGAGCGATATCGAAAATAAAATTGCTTTAAGCCTCTAGATTATCAGAACTGATCTTCAGTTAGAGTCATGGTTGAAACTGACCCTGACATTAATGATTTTGAATAGGAATCAACCAACGGTAAACATTGCTCGATAAAAAAAGTGGATGAAACAAGTTTTGCTTCATAGAATTCTGAATCCTCAGTATTTTTAAGATTCATTATGGCTAATGCTGCTGACCGACTCGCTACCCATCCCCCCATAAAAGTGCCCATCATCATCAAAAAATTATAACTTACTGAACCCGCTAAAAAAGGATCCTTAGGATGTTCTTGTAAAATATAATCAAGGGATTTCTCAATCATAGCAATTGAATGAATCATGTATTCTTTGATTAACTGAAGACGTTGCTCATTAGAATCTAGAGCTTTAATCTCTGTGGAAATCTCAGCAATCAATCTTCTTAATTCTTTACCCTGATCTCTAATGACCTTTCGACTAATCAAATCATTAGCTTGAATGCCAGTGGTACCTTCATAAATTGTAGTAATTCTAGAGTCTCTAAAATGTTGTGCGGCACCCGTTTCTTCGATATAACCCATCCCTCCATGTATTTGCAATCCAATGGAGGTGATCTCTTGGCATAATTCACTACACCAACCTTTTGTTATCGGGGTTAGCAAATCAGCTCTTTGAGAATGCCCTTGATCATCTTCAGATAAATCAAGTTCTAGGGTATTAACATAAACAAGCACTCGCATCATTTCGATTTGTGATCTCATCTTTAATAACATACGCCTTA